>Ga0307373_10001262_pt1 | contig 47544 bp, 40 predicted proteins | sample OX2MG_FD_202534 | JGI IMG/M metagenome (GOLD analysis project Ga0307373, IMG submission 202534) | Soil microbial communities from Risofladan, Vaasa, Finland - OX-2 | ecosystem: Environmental > Terrestrial > Soil > Coastal area > Acid sulfate soil | place: Finland: Risofladan, Vaasa | collected...
TAGGCGGCCAGCCATACGGCTCGGTCGCCTCACCGGATGACATCGGTTCCGGCGGCGGAGGCTCCAACGGCGTGGCCGGAGGCGCCGGTGGCGGCGAGATTGCTCTAGATGTGGCGGGCACCTTGGACATAAACGGTGCCCTCTCGGCCAACGGCTCTTCAGGGATAATGAACGGCTCCTACGGCGGTGGAGGCGGAGCGGGCGGCACTATAGACCTCAATGCCCCCATCCTCATCGGCAACGGAACTATTGAAGCCAATGGAGGAATGGGGGGTGCTGGTTCCGTTGCTAGCGGCGGTGGTGGTGGTGCTGGCCGCGTTACTGGAGCAGCATCATTCTCGGGGCGAATTGAGCTTAATGGTGGTATAGGGGCAGGTGCTGGTAGCGGTAGCCTAGGCTCATTTTTTGATCCCTCCGTCGCGGCCCCCTCCTTAATAGCCCCGGCATTTACACAGGTATCTGCGGCAAACATTAGTTTTCAGTGGGGAGCTAGCAGCGGCACTCAGTATTTGGCAGAACTTTCTCCCGTACCTGACTTCAGCGCTAATCTAGTGTCAACCATTACGACAAACGCTTCCGCTTCTCTTGGAGGCTTAGTTTCCAACACGCTCTACTACGCGCGGGTGGCTGGAATCAGCCGCGGTCTTATTGCGACAAACTTTACGCTGCTTGGATCTACCATGACCGCGCGCGCGCCGGGAGAAACTTGGATTGGTCCCAGCGGTGGGGACTGGGGCAACGCTTTAAACTGGAACAATGGTGCTGTGCCAGTTTCAACTGACCCCGTTACCATCGATGCCACCGTCAATGTGGTCACGTATTCTACTGAACCCTTGATCGCGTTTGGAAGTTTGGCATTAGGTGATTCAAACAGTAACTACTCGCCCAACCTGATCCTTTCAACAGGAACGGCTGCTGGTGCGGGCTCCATTACGGTCTATACTGGGGCTACGCTCACTCAAGCGACCCTGGCACCACTGTCTATTTCTTCAATGACGATGGAGCCTGGGAGTTTGTTGACCAGCCTGCCCAACGGTTCTGTTCAGCAATACGAGGTGAACCTGGACGTGTCGGGGGACTTCGACCTGATGGCGGGGGCGACCATCGACGTGAGCGGGTTGGGATATGGGCCTAGAAGTGGACCAGGCACTGGAGGTGGAAAGGAATTTATTGGCGGAGGCTATGGCGGCTTTGGCGCATTCGTAAGTGGCAGTACCAACGGTGGAGTTCCTTACGGTTCACTGCTCAATCCTACCGATCTGGGCAGTAGTGGCGGGAGCTACCAGGGCGCAGGCGGTTCCGGAGGTGGTGCTGTTCTAATTAAGGTAAACAGCATGTGCACCTTGAACGGCACCATACTGGCCAACGGTGGTAATGGTGCGCTTTATAGTGGTGGTGGCAGCGGAGGATCGATCAACATCACAGCTTATTCACTCGCCGGTTCAGGTTCTCTTCATGCGGATGGAGGGTTGGGTGAAGGCTTCAGCGGGGACCAGGGAGGAGCCGGAGGGGGAGGACGTATTGCGATCGTTGCCAATGGTTCCGATACATCTAACTTAACCACCACTGCCGCTACCCTCATGAACAGCACTTTCTATGGCGGCTCAAGCCTTAATGGCGGACCGGGCACAATCTACATCAAAGACCCGGGAGGTGCCTCGACCTTAATCGTTGCGGACCCGGGAAACATTCCTCCAGGACAGTTCACGCCGATCTCAAGCTCGACGTTGGGTGGCGCGCAAAGCTTTACTCTATCGAATTTTACCCTAGGCAACGCCGCGGTCTCTTTTAGCGGTGTTGACGAATTAACCGTGACCCAGTCCGCGCAGTTCTCGGGTACCATCCAAATCCAGGACTTGAACGGCCAACACAACTTGCCTACAGGCGGCACGACGCTTCCCGCCGGGGCCAACGTGGTCATCGCCACCATGACCTTCCCCAGCGTGTCCACGCTGACCTTGACCAGCGCCGACCTCAGCGTGTCGAGCCTCACAGCCCTTGGTTCCGTCGTACTTCAGGGCAATTCCATCCTGACCCAGATGAGCGACGTGCCCTGGACCATCGGCAATCTGGACATCGGGCCGGGTAGCATACTAACCTCGTTGGCCAACACCGGAACGACCAAGCAATACGAAATCAACGTGAATGTGCTGGGGAACATGACGGTGGAGGCTGGGTCTTCGGTCACAGTGGATGGGCTTGGTTATGTGGGCGGAGCCTCAGGCCTGGCAGGCCTAGGTCCCGGTCAGGGCCAAGGCTCTTCGGTTAATGGCGGTGGGGGAGGAGGCTACGGCGGCAACGGTGGCATAGGCCATGGCGGCACTTTAGGCGGCCAGCCATACGGCTCGGTCGCCTCACCGGATGACATCGGTTCCGGCGGCGGAGGCTCCAACGGCGTGGCCGGAGGCGCCGGTGGCGGCGAGATTGCTCTAGATGTGGCGGGCACCTTGGATGTAAATGGCGCTTTATCGGCTGATGGCGCCGCTGGCCCCTCCAACGGCTCCTATGGCGGAGGCGGCGGCGCTGGAGGAACCGTCAATCTAACGGTCGGCCAGCTTAGCGGCACCGGAACCATACAGGCCGATGGCGGTATCGGAGGCACGGGAACAACTCGTGGAGGAGGTGGCGGTTCAGGTGGACGTATCACTTTCCTAGGAGTGTTTCCCGGAACCACGACTGTTTTAGGTGGCGCAGGCGGCGGCTTGGCTCAAGCCGGCGACCCGGGTACCGTTGGACCATACTTCGCACAGAGCACCCAGACGGTGGCCGGCGCGCCTGAATTCTCCGCTTCCGCGAATCAACCCATTACCGTCGCCCAAATCCCAAGCGTCAGCACGACGGGAGCCGTGGTCTTGGCCACCGGCGCGGCCCAGGGCATCGTTCCCGCAGGCGATATTTTCGACGTAGGGCCCGAGGGAGTGATCTTCTCTCCCTCCTTGACCATGGTCTTCCGTTATTCCACCACGACTCTTGCCGAGTTGAATATCCTGCCCGAATCCATCGCGGTCTACGAATACTTCCCCGGCAAGGGCTTGGAAGAAGTTCCCGGCCAAATCAACAACACGGCTAATCAAGAAATCATTGTCCAAGTCCAGAACCTAGCCTCCATCTTCGGCATTTTCGGCCAAGCCGAGGACGTAACGCCCCCCGTCACGACGCTAATTCTAAGCAATGGCTTCTCCCATCAGGTCTCAAGCCTGACCTATGTATCCTCCTCAACCTTATTCAGCTTCGCCGCATTCGATCCAGTGGTGGAGGCAACCTCTACCGGCGTAGCCTTTACCCAGTATCGGATAGACCCGTCCACGCCTTCAGCGGCCTTCACGACATTTGTATCGTCCTTCAGCCTGCCTGCTGGACTCCACGAAATCGATTTTCGCAGCCAGGACAACGCAGGCAACCTTGAGGTCACGCATTCAAGTTTCGTGTTCGTTGACACGCAAACGCCATCCATCTCTATCTTATCTCCCTCGACCGGAACCTATGTCGCTAATCAAAGCACTATCACCATCGACTTCTTGGTCACCGACGCCTACGACGTTTCACCAAGCTCCGTTGCGGCGCTCATAGAACTTTCCCACCAAGGCGGACCTATTTCCAGTTCAACCGAGGTTGTTGTGACTAATGGGGAAGAAATTTCGCCTCTAAGCCTGGACCAGGGCACCTGGGAGCTTCAGGTCCAGGCTTCAGATTCCGTGCAAAACAGCACGACGGTCGTATCTGGACCCTTCACGGTCGTCCACGATATCCAACCGCCACGCACTTCGCTGGCGATTAGCTCGCCCACCTTCGTCAGCGCGTCGAGCGTCACTTTCATCACCGGCCATAGCTCCATGACCTTATCCTCAATTGATGACCTTATTTCCACCGGCGACGCACAAGGTTTGGGCGTGGCGTTCCAGGAAATCATCGTGGACTCTGGTTTGCCAGATGCCTTCATCTCCATCTTTACCGATGCTAACCCGGCCGTAGGCCAGGTTTTCATGAGTACCTTCGCGCTCGCTGCTTCCTCTGATGGTTTCCACACCCTGGACTACTTCGCCCAGGACATCGTCGGCAACCGCGAGGCCGTCCATATCGCGACGATCGCCGTGGACAACACGCCGCCCCAGACCGAACTCTCCTTCATCGGTGGACTCCAATCCACCGGCCCAGCCTCTGGCAGCGTCTACGTCTCTTCCGAGACCTTCCTGACTCTTGTCTCAACCGACCCCGTGGTCAACGGCGTGGCCTCGGGTATGGCCTTCACTCAGTACTCGGACAACGGCGACCCCTTCCAAGTCTATAGTTCCAGCTTCGCCTTAATCCCCGGCGCGCATCAGTTGTACTACCAGAGCCAGGACAATGTGGGGAACCTCGAAGTCCTGCGCAGCACGATTGTCCTTGTGGACCAGACGCCGCCCGTGGCGTCTTTGGCAATCACCTCGCCCAGTTTCGTTGGAGCAGGGGGAATCGTCTATATCGCCAGCTCGACGCCGGTTTCTATTACAGCGCTGGACCCACCCTTGGTCCAGCTCTCAAGCGCCCCGGGCGTTTTCCCGGGCTCTGGCGTTAACCGCATCAAGGTCGCGGTAGATAACCAAGCCTTTGCGGCATATGTCTCCTCTATAAGCCTGGGCCAAGGCTTAAGCCAAGGGCTCCATGTCCTGCGCTATTACGCCGTGGATAACGTGGGCAACGTCGAGCCCGTCCAAATCTCGACCATCGCGGTCGATTTGACGCCGCCCGTCAGTTCCCTCGCCATCGGCCAACCCAGCTTCGCACTCTCAAGCTCAACCGTACTGGTTAGTTCCATGACGCCATTAGTCGTCCTTTCCACTGATCCCGCGGTCAATGGTGTGGCCTCTGGCGTAGCCGAGTCCTTCATCGCCATCGACACCGAGCCATTTAAAGTCTCGACCGGCGCGTTTACCTTGACCCAAGCCTCTACGAGTCCCTATCTCATACGTTTCTACGCCGTTGACAACGTAGGCAACGCGGGCGTTGTCCAAAGCTCGACCGTCGTCCTGGCCCAAGCGCCGCCGTCCTTAGCTCTTTTCTCACCCGCGCAGAACTCGACCGGCATTGCGGCCGTGGCCTCGGGCCAAGTGTCCGTCCTAGGCAGCGTCTTTGACCTCTATTTGTCGAGCTGGACTCTATCCTACGCTCAAGGACAGAACGCTTCTACTGGCTTTACCTTCATCAGCTCCGGCTCCGCCAATGTCAGCTCAACGGCATTAAGCGCCGCGGTTCTGGGCGCCTGGGACGCCACATCCCTGTCCGGCTGGCAGACCTTGCGCCTGACTGCCCAGGACTTAGTTGGTAATGTAGCCTCAGTCTCGGTCAATGTCTATGTCGGCAGCCCGGCCGAGCTTATGGCCCTGGGCAACCCCGAGGTCTTCGACATGCCTGAAGGTGTGGCAACGGATGGTTCCGGGAACATCTACGTCGCCGACACCAACGCGAGCCTTATCAAGGTCTACACGGCCACGGGTTCCCTTGTCGCCACCTACGGTGATGGGCAACATGATTACGATGATGAGGGGAATGAAATTGATTTCAGCACCGCGGCGCGCTTCAATCACCCGCGCAGCGTAGCCGTGGACCAAGCCGGAAACCTCTACGTCGCGGATACGGGCAATGACCGCGTCGTGAAGCTCTCATCCGGCGGCGTTGTGCTTATGACCATCGGCAAGACCGATAAAGACAGGGAGCGTCGGGACTTTTGCGAGTCCGGGCCTTTGCCGGGGCAGTTCAATCATCCTTCCGGCGTGGCCTTGGATCAAGCAGGAAACATCTATGTCTCGGATACTTTGAACCACCGCGTGCAGGTGTTCTCATCCTCTGGGACCTTCATCCTGGCGTTTAATTTGCCGCCCGCCGAGAGTGCTGACGGCGGCAAACGGGATGACTTGAAGCCCGACACGCCGCACTGGGTGGACTGGGCTGGGGACTGGGATGACCGCATGCCGCTGGGGAACCCCGCAGGCATCGCGGTGGACCAAGCGGGCGACATCTTAGTGGCCGACGCCAAGGGCGGGCGAGGACTTGAGTTCTCTCCGACCGGATACCTATTGCTGAGCATTCCTATTTCAGAGGCAGGCGTCGCGCCCCCTCAAGGGGATAGCGGGGATGGCCATGGCCGCAATCAGCATGGCCAGGGGCATGACCAAGACCACGGGCATCCCGGCTTTACCGTAACTGCGCGGCCATACGGCATTGCGGTCTCGGCCGACGGCAGCCGCATCTACCTCTCTGACGCGCGTTCATCCCGCATCCTGGGCTTCGACGCTCTGGGCGATCAGATTCTCTCTTTCGGCAGCCGGGGACACATCCCGGACAACAAGGCGCCGCCTTCGAACATCGTCTTCGACAAGCCCGCGGGATTGTCACTGGCACCTGACGGCACCCTGCTAGTCGCCGACCGCAACAACGATCGCGTCGAGCGCTTCGGACTGCCCAACGGCCAGCCTACCTTGGTCATCCCGCCGCCCAAACCCTGCTTCGACAAGATTTCAGACGTTGTGGACTACGACTTGGGCGGCGACGTGAGCCGCTCGGACGACGCGGGCGTCAAGGTTCCCGCGGGCGCCATCGACCAGGACATGCAGCTCTCGGTCTCGACAGTTACCCAGACCGACATGTCCCAGATGAACGCCATGATGCAGACGGCGCAGAAAAACGGGGCCCAGCCGGTCGACCCGCCCGTGGACTACGAGCCCGAGGGGACCCAGTTCGCCAAGCCCGTCACGCTGACCCTGCCCTACAACTCAGACTTGGTCGCCCAGGCGGGACTGCCCGAGACCGCGGTGCAAATCAACTACTGGAACCCGACCCAGCAACAATGGCAGCCCTTGGACTCGACGGTCGATCCGAATAACCACACGGTCACGGCCAAGACGAGCCACTTCTCGCTCTATCAGGTGCTGACTTCAACCACGGTGACGCCCCTCTCGCTCATCCCGGCCAACGGCGGAGCCACGGTCTTTAACGTTTACAACTTCCCCAATCCGTTTGACCTAGTGTCCAAGACCGTGACCACCATCAACGGAGCCGGGGCGCAAGTGGTGCGCGGCACCATGATCGCCATTTCCTTGCCGCCCAACATCTCGGGCGGGGGAGAAATCAAGATATTCAACATCGCGGGCCATCTCGTTAAGACCATCGGCTTGGGCAGCTTGCAGGGCGGTAACTACTACTACCAGGAGTGGGACGGCACGGATGACGACGGTCGCGATGTCGCCAGCGGGGTCTACATCGGCGAACTTAAGGTTGGCGGACAAACCAAGATGTTCAAGATGGCGATCATCAAGGGGTCGAACCTATGAGAAAGAGCGCTCTAGCCGTTGCAGCGCTCTTTACGCTCCTGGGAGCGTCGGGGGCGTTTGCCGCCTCGCCCAGGGGCACCAGCGGCGCGCAATTCCTGGAAATCGAGCCCGGCGCACGTCCAGCGGGCATGGGCTACGCTTTCTCCGCCATCGGCGATGACGCCAACTCAGTCTACTATAACCCAGCCGGGCTGGCTAGTTTGAAGCATATCGAAGCCACGGGCATGGAGGACCAGTACTTCCAGGGCGTGAACTACGACTTCGCCACGGTTGCCGTGCCGCTGGCGCGCTTTAGCAAGAACACCGATGCCAATTACGGCGTCGCGGCCGTGAGCCTCTACAATCTGTCGGTCGGCGGCATCCAGCAGCGCGGCCTCGTTGAAACCACTTCACCCCAAGGCACTTTCACATCCCAGGATTACGCCTACGCCCTGAGCTACGCTTACGACCTGGGCAAAGGGCTGTCCTTGGGCGCTTCGGGCAAAATCATCCAATCAGACTTGGACGGCTACAACGCCTCCGGAGAAGCATTCGACGCAGGTGCTCTCTACCGCAAGGATAAGCTCTCGCTGGCCGCGGGCGTGCGCAGCCTGGGGCCGGGCTACGGTTTCGCGGGCCAGGCGGACCCATTGCCGCGAACTTGGTTCTTGGGTACGGCCTACGTCATCCTGCCCGGCTGGACGGGCGCGTTCGAGGGGGACTTCCCAAGAGACGCTGATCCAGCCTATTCATTCGGTACGGAATATTCCTACCAGTTCACCCAAAAGATCAGCGGCGCCCTGCGCGCGGGCTATGCCAGCCAGAACACGGACGCGGGGGGATTCTCTGGCGTGACGGTTGGTGGGGGCCTGGGCTACGGCGGCGTGCGCTTCGACTTTGCCTTCGTGCCCTTCGGCGACTTGGGCAACGAGTATCAGTATTCCCTTACCGCGAAGTTTTGATCCGAATATTCCTTGAGATGTGAAGCAATTGGGGGATATTTTATGCGTATTTTTTCTCCACGTCTTGACACACATAGATTACTCATATAAGCTGTAAAATCCCAACTCAGATTAACATAGGAGACCAGTAACGTATTGCATGCGCCGCAAATCGGGCATACTCTTTAGTATTTTTTTACTGGCCACAGTTTTCTTGGTTTATAGCCCCGCATTAACAGGCAAATTCATATGGGATGACAACACCTATGTGCTTAACAACCAGCTTCTTACGGCTCCCGATGGGCTTAAACGTATTTGGTTTTCGCTGGACTCTCCATCCCAATATTTCCCCCTAACTTATACTGTATTTCGTATCGAGCGAGATTTATGGGGACTACAAACGACGGGTTATCATGCTGTAAACATTCTGCTCCACACGGCGAATGCCATACTTATCTGGCAGCTACTTATCGGACTATCTGCGCCAGGAGCCGAATTGGCCGCAGTTATTTGGGCACTACATCCAGTCCAAGTCGAATCCGTAGCATGGATATCCGAACTCAAGAACGTCCTGTCAACCTTTTTTTACCTGCTTGCTCTCTTGCTTTGGCTAGATTCTGATGTTGAACCGAATACTTCCTCGTACCGTTTGAGCGGAAGTTTCCTAATGTACCTACTGGCGCTTTCTGCAAAAACTACCGCCTGCACTTTGCCTATAGCCATGGTGATTTGCTCATGGATTAAGGGGAAAAAGTTAACTTTTCAAAAATGGCTGGAAGTCGGTTTTTTTATGATGGTTGGCATGTTTGCCGGTTTTTTTTGTATCTGGTGGGAAAACTGGGCACACGGTCCTTCGGAATATTACGTTCATCTCTCTGTTTTAGAGAGTTTTTTAGTCGCAAGCAAAGCACTATGGTTCTATATCTTTAAATTATTATTTCCTCTGCCCATTATATTCAGCTATCCTAAATGGAATATTAATCCACACGTTGTTAGCCAGTATTCCTGGCCCATTTTATGCCTTGGGACGGGAATTTTTTTATGGTTAAACCGATATCGCTGGCCTAAAATAGTACTGGCAATTCTATTTTTTGTCTTAACACTGTCTCCTCTCTTGGGATTTATTCCACTCTATACTTTTCGATATACTTACGTGGCGGATCACTACCAATATCTTGCCTGCGCCGGACCCATTGCACTTTTTGCAGCGTGCTTAACTAAATACTTTAACTCCAATAAAGTAAAATCGTTTTTCCCATTTGTATGCGCCATTCTGATTGGAATGCTGGGATTTCTTAGTTGGCGCCAAGCCCATGCTTATAGAAATATCGAAGACCTATGGCAGGACACATTACGTAAGAATCCCAATAGCAGTTTAGCTCATAATAATTGGGGAATAATTCTTGCTAAGAATAACAAACCAACTAAAGCTATAACGGAATTCGAGCAGGCAATTAAAAACAACCCCGATGATGAGGAAGCCTATTATAACTTAGGTGTAGTATTGGCCGGACAAAATGATCTTTCAGGAGCAGCTTCGGCATTGCAGCATGCTATTAATATTTATAAGAAAGAGCTTCCTCCAACCTATAAAATTGAAGGTCATCTTATGGTCGACACTGCTTTTTCACGTGCCTATAACCATTTGGGGATTGTCTTAGCAGAGGAAAACACGCCGTCCAAAGCTATCGCCGCATTTAAGCAATCAATTAAGATAGATCCGGATAATGCGGAGGCCTGCAATAATCTGGGAACAGCTTGGGCCCAACAAGGTAATAGCTTAGGTGCTATTGTTGAGTTCAAGGAAGCACTAAAAATTAACCCAGCCTATATGCTTGCAAGACATAATCTGAACGTGTTAACAAACTCGCCTTAATAGTATCTATGATTTTGCCTAAAATCTCATTCAATCGGCAGATTCAGTCTCCTAAATAGGCCCTCAGATCCTGTCAAATCTAGGCCCTTCGGCACTTGAGGGTCCCTCAAACCTGAGCTATCCTGTCAGCAACTGGTAGGGGTTGGACCTGTGTAGCTTGGGGAAAAGGCCCCAGGGAATCCACGACCCGGCCGTAACCGGGTGCGACCACGGGAAACGAGTCAAATCGTTTCCCGTTTTTTCATGGCCAAAAAGCCGTGAGAAGACGGGAGCAGGAGGGAAGATATGGGAACTCTGCCCTGTAGCGTGGATATCCGTACGACGCCGCGGCTGGAAGACCTCTCTATTTCATCTCTACCCAACCGCGGCTGGAAAGCCCTGCTGAAACTTGTTCACCGGGACTTTCCTTACTGCACCATGTACGGCGTCCGGGTAGGTGACGGCTGCATCGTCTCCTGCCGGGATATTCAAACAAGCTTGGTGTTCGGTCCGGCCAAGGATATGGGGGCGGAGGAGCCTCCCTTTGACGAGCATTGGCAGGCCTTAATGACATTTTGCGTGAAACTCGATTGGGGAGAGCTCAAGGAGCTCTCTTTCCATGCCGGTCGGCCGGTCAACGCGCGGCGCGCCGAAGGCGGCCGGCGGTTCAGCCGGTTCTAGGCCTGTTTTTCCGTTTAACGATTTGCCGGAATATTGCGCTGCTCGGCCCGCGCGGGTTAACTCCCACGCTTGGCCCCTGGAATAGGGAAAAGGGACCTTTAAGGTCCAGCCCGGTTTCCGCGGTTAAAAACCGCTTGAAGCCGGAGCGATGAGCGCGATTCCGGCAGGGCACGCGGGATTTTGTCCCGCGGTCTAAAATAAAAATCGCTTAGCCCACCGAACACCGGCGGCTGGTGAAGGGATGGTGCCTTCATGGCCCCGGTAAACAACGTCGTACCCGCCGTAAATCGTTCCAACCAGGATGTCGCCCGCGCCGATGCACAACCATCGGCGCGGTTAGACGAAAATGTTTCAGTTCCGAATGTCGCGCTGGTAGAAAAAGCAGCTTGGCGTCTGATCCATGGCATATCCCCTGATGTTCGGACTGAAATCCTCCATCAGGCTTCAGATCAACTGCTCCGCGACCAGTCGCGCCGCATCGCCAAAAACCTCAACCACTGGGAGCGATATGCTCCCGCCAGGTCTAGGGAACTCGTTAAACGCGCGGTCGATACGCGCAACGCCAGGATTGGGCAATTCATCAAGTCCAATGAAAAGGCGATGTGGGAACAGGCGTGGAGGATTACGAGGAACAGGTACCTTGCTGAGAAAGCGATTGTGCGGACCTGTAGGGAATTATGGGAGGGGCGGACTCGCGAGGACGTGTTCTTCCGGGCGCTCAAGATGAACGCGCGCGATGAAATGGTCATTAGGAACTTGGAAAGGGACCGGTGCCGGTCGTTGGACACCGCGCGTTTTCCGCAGCCTTCAACGCGTTCCGAATTCCTCCGCGACCTCGAGGTGGAACCGGATCAGGCGGACTTCGCATCGCCCTGGGCGGACGACCAAAATCCCATGGAAATCCTCATCCAGCGGGAGGAGAAGGCCGAACTTGGCCGCCTGGTCGCGCAGGCGTTCAAAGACCCCCGCTGGCGCTACGTAAAGCGGAGGCAGTGGGCCGCTCCGCTCCGAGTGAAATGTGCGGAATTGGAGGTTTCATTCGAATAGGAAGTGCCAGGGCACATCGGCAAGACCGGTCGCGCGGACCACTTATTTCAGGTCGCGGGCGGCGTTGAGTGCCCTGGGGATTTGCGGGCAGAGCGGTAGCCAGTCGCTGAAAAACGGGAGAGCGCGTTGAATCTCCACCTGCCCGGCAACCGAGGAATTTAAACGAAGGAGGATAGCATGTCACGCCAGGAAGACCGACCGATCGCCAATTGGGCCGAATTATGCGCTAGTCGGCCGGATGGCTGGAGGAATCAACGGGTCCTGCTGGAATGCGGTGAGTTCTTGCAGGCCGTCAAGGCGGTCTCCGGGATGACGGTCCACCGCCGATGGCTCCAGTTTTACAGCTCGCCGCAGGTGCGTCTGATGCCCTTGCCGGTCTACGCGAAGAGGCATACGGCGCATTACGCGCATCCCGAGGACACGCTGCGTCTTGCCCTCATCCTGAAGCTTCGAAACGCTTATTTCTTTCCGATCAAGCTTGTGCGAGAAACCCTGAAAAACCTGGCCGAGAAGCATTATCCGCTTGTTCTTAACGCCGGCCTAAGCGCCGATGATATACGCCTTCTGGCCGGCCCGCAAGGGGAAAATACGAACCCGCGGGAGTTGATTTACGGCCGCGTCTCCAAGCTTTTGAATCTTGGAGCGTCCGGCTTTAAACCTGGGATTGCGCCGCAGGGAGAGGTTGATTTGCCGGCGGCCATGGCCGAGTTCCAGGCTTGGCTTAAAGCGCGATTAGAGAGCGCCTCGGTCAACTGAGAACATGATGAAAGCGCCGACACGGACTTATATGAATGACCCTGAACGCGGAGGCTGTTCAGGGATTACCGGGCTCGTTTTCGAGCCCGCAAGCCGGCGGACAACCGCCGCAGGAGGAGACAATGGAAACGCAGGAAGCGCAGGAATTACCCCCGAAGGAAACCCGCGGACGGCAGGCCAAGGGCATCGCGATTACGCTGCGGCTGGGAGCCTCGGACCATGCCGCGCTGATGAGATTGACCCTCAAGAGGATGACGCAATTGGGGGAGGACGTGCCGCGCGAGCGGGTGATCTCGGAGGCTTTGCAGGCCCTGTCCAAAAGCTTGAGCTCCGAGGACTAAAAGGGCGCGGCCGCCGTCCGTTGTCGGCATGGCCCCCCGCCGACAACCCCGCCGACAGGTGCGCCGACATGTCGGCGGGGGGCGCGGCGGACCGGTATCTTGGAATGTCCCGATTTTTGCTGAGCAATTTCGCCCTTCCTGTCATCGGCGAGGCCGATTTTTCCTCCCAACCCCGCTCCCACAACGACTTAATAATGAGTGATGTGGGGTGGGACCGGGGTTGGGAGGTCGGAGGGCTTAAGGAAGCAAAAATCGGGACAACAAATCTGTTCTGGATTGGTATTTCCAATGATGGAAATCTGGGGATGGGGGACTGGTATCCAGGATTTAAGTGTATCGGAATCAAGGAACTAAGACTGAACATGGAACGGACATGCAGCTGACTGAACGGGACTGGAAGATACTTCTGGCTTTGGAGAAATGGGGTGTTCTTGGCCTTGGCCAAGCGCTTGGATTGGCCTTTGACAAAGAGGCCGGCGACGAAGAACGAGTGCGGTTTTTCTTCAACGAAACCACGCGGCGTGACTACGGGCTGTGGTATTGCAAGCGGCTCCGGCGGATGGTTCAAGCCGGATACATCCGGGCGCATTTCATGGTCAACGAGCGTGTTATTTACACGCTGACGGAAACGGGCTTCGAGCACATGAAGTCGCGGGGGCGCAACGCGATGCCTGGCCACCGCGGGGAGATTGCGCCTAATCTGGTCAATCATGAAATCAATGTCGCGGCGGTCGGCCTGGTTCTATCCGAGCTTTTTAGCTTAAGAGTGCGGACGGAGCGGGAGCGCATTCCTTGGCTTGGTTCCGGCGGCCGCGGGCCCGCGCCGCATCGCGGCATATCGGACCTTTGGATTTCGGGCGCCGCCCCTAGGGCGATCGAGGTCGAATTAAGCCAAAAGTCCCGGCACGATTATCAAGAAATATGGAACGCCTACAGTCTGCGCCGGAAAGGGGATTTTGCGGTCCTGTATTTGACCCGCTGGCCGCACGGCGTGCAGACCATTCTCTCCCTGGCCCGCGATTTTCAGGCAGACCTGATCTACGCTTGCGGCCTTAAGGACTTCCGCCGTTCTCACGGCCGCCGCTCGTTTGAGAGCTACATCGAAGGCCGCACCTTATCCTTGGCGCACGGCGCGGCCACCGCCGCTGCGGGTGCATCTTTCCGGAACGCCGACCCAGGAAGCAGTCCCGTCATCTCGCCATTGCCGGCAGGAGAAAAAGGAGAGTGCGTCATATGAATCGAATCATCGGGATCGTCCTCATCGGCCTTGCCGGCTCAGGCCTAGTCCTGGTCCGCTCTGGTTATAGGAAGGAGGGGGCCGCCTTATCCGGCCTGTCCCTCTTCCTGCTCTTGGGGCTGCTGCCTTGGGGCGCGGTTCATTCCCTCATAAGGCACGACTTGGCTTTCAGGCATTGGGCGGCGGGGCGGATGCTCCGTATAAAGGAAGGCTGGTTGGGATTCTCCGCCGCCGCCGGGCTTATCGCCGGATTATTCATCGGGTTTCCCCGGCGCGGGGGGCGTAAGGCCTGGTGGACAGAACCCTCAGAGTCGTCCCGGGTGGACAAACTATTAAGGAATAGCCTGGAAGGGAATGCCGCTTCGTCCGCGTTTATGGGGATAGCCAACGGCGGCCGAAAGGTTTACCTGGGCCCCTTGGAGCGCCAGAGGCACATGCAGGTGGTGGGGCCCACCCGCTCGGGAAAATCGCAGCTTCTCTTCGCCCTGGCCGGCCAGGACATGCGCCGCGACATGCCGGTCTTCTTCATGGAGGCCAAGGGCGACCGGGGGGATTTCGACCAGTTCTTGAGGCTGGCCTCGATGTCCGGCCGGGTGGAGGACGTGAGGTATTTCAACCCTCATGACGGCCGCTCCATGACCTTTAATCCCATCAGGAGGGTGCCCGGCCAAGACGCGACCGCCATCGCCAACCAGATCGCCCGCGCCATCGGCCGCGAGCCCACCTCATCCGGCGAGGGGCAGGATTACTACCGCTCGGTGGACTACGCCAAAATCCAGAACATGGCGGAAATCTTCTGCGCGACCGGCAAGCAGTTCACTCTCAAGGATTGCTTCAACTATTTCAGCTTCCCACAGGCGCGCACGGAAGTATTCAAGCTCGTAGCCGATCGGCGGCTGGTGGGAATCGCCAGCGATCAGTTCAAGGATGCTCCTGATTCGACTTCCTTGACCTCGGCGCTGAGGCCCTGGACGACGGGCAATTTGGGAGCGCTGCTCAACAGCTATTCGCCTAAAATCAAGCTTGAAGAGATCTTTGATTCCGGCCAATTGGCATATTTTGCCGCGCCCATAGGCTACCTCCAGGTCCTGGCCAACCCCCTGGGCCGGATGATCATCTCGGGATTGCTCTCCGTAGCGTCTTCCCGTCAGAAGGCCAGCCCGAAGCCGCCGCCGGCCTCGGTCGTCATCGACGAGTTCGCCGAGTTCGCGACGCCCGTGTTCGCTTCCTTTATAGCGACCGTAGGCTCGGCCAAACTCTGGACGACTTTGTCCCACCAGGACCGCGGCCAGTTGAAGAAGGTCCTGGGTATGGACGCCGACGCTTTTGCTTCGGCGGTCTACAACAACACCTCGGGCTGCAAGATTTGCTTCAGAACCCCGGATCCCCAGGACGCCGAGTTCTGGGCCGGTTCGGTCGGGACCTATCGCACGACGGATGACACCGAGCGTGTGCAGCGGGGTTTCCTGGGCGCCAAGGGAACGGGGGAAATGTCCCGGCGGACGGTCGAGCAATTCATGGTTCATCCCAACGCGCTCAAGAATCTCAGGCCCGGCTCGGCCTTGTTCTTCGCTCCCGGCATCGAGCCTTGCCTAGCGCGCAGCGCAAGGGTGTTTCATCTTGCCCATGACGGCCCCTTGCCCGAACTGCCGCCGGTGCAGCCGCCGTTCGAGGAAGGTCTCGACCTCGAAAAATACGTCAAGGACCCCGGCGGGGCCGCTCAGTTCAACGAAGAAGGGATGACCGCGAGATGAACGGCCGCATTAAGGCCATCATCGTGGCTGCCCTTGTGGCCGCTTCGATTCAGGGCCGCGCCATGGCGGATTCCTACGTCCTACAAAGCACGTTCACCCTGCCTCTGGCCTCCATCGCGGCGATGGACCGTGACTCGGCGGGCGATCTCTACGTCCTGGGCTTGCCCAATGGTTCGACGAGCTACGCCGTCGATGTTTATCAGACACCGGACCTGACGCCCGCGCTTTCCTTCGCCGTTGGCGTGTCTTCCCCCGTCGCCTTCGCGGTCGAGCCCGACGGCATCGTCGATGTCCTGGGCGCCGGCGGCGAGTTGGTCCTCGGACGCTTCACCAATATCGGCGGGCAGGTCTCGGAAGCGGACTACGCCATCGGAACTTACCCAGCTCCCTATACCATCCCGCAAATCATGGCCTGGGCGATAGACAAGAGCCAGGGCCGGATTTACCTCTCCTATCAGTTCACTCAGACCTATTACTCGCTCCAATGCCTGGGCTGCGGGAGCGGCGGGAGTGCCACGATCGGCGTCATCGACGAGTACGACATGCAGGGAAATTTCTTGACGCAGCTTAAAATGCCGGGCAACAGCAACTTGGCGGGAAGCTGCTATACGCCCTCCAAGATGACCGCGGACTCACAGGGGAACCTCTACGTGGCCGACCCGGCCTGCGATCAAATCGTGGTTTTTTCCGCCGCGGGCAGCGTCTCGAACTTAATTCCCGCTGCCCAGTGGATGGATGGCCCGCCCACGGTCTTTTGGACCGACCCGTCGGACAACCTCTATATCGGCGAGGCGTCCTGCTCCGCAAGCGGCTGCGTCCAGGACATCTCGCAAATCTCCTCGGGCGCCGGCGCGGCCTCTGCGACGGCCCAGATTGCCTCCACGGTCGGCATGGCCTTTGACAGTCGCATCATCTACGACGCGGGGGCCGCGGCCCCGGCCTCGGGAGGTACGCTCGACCGCTGGGTCATCAGCGAGGCTCCACCGGTACCTAGCGTGTCATCGCCGCTGGGCCTAGAGGTCCAGCACTCCTCCTGGAGCGCTTTGACGTGGCAGGCCGCGCAAACGCCCAACGGCGACGCCATCCTCTACTCGGTCTATTTTTCCAGCGTGCCGGACAACCTCGTTCTCATCGGGACGACGAACGCGACCTCTTTTGACACGCCGGATTTGGATTTCGGGACGGCCTACTACTGGCGGGTGGTCGCGCAGGACACCTATGACGGGTTTCCTCTTTTGGCCTCGTCGAGCCTGATTCTTAATTTCAGCCTGAAGCTGCTCAATAATCCGCCGGGGGCTTTTAGCGTCGCTTCGGGAACGGGAACCGAAGTCACGCGCAGCACGTCCGTGGCCGTGGGCTGGCAGGCATCCATCGACCCGGACGGCGACCCCGTCGTTTACAACGTCTCGTTCGGCTCAGCGACAGATTCTCTCTCCCTGGTAGAGACAACCGCGACCTCCCAGAGCTTCGGCGGACTCCTTTTCGGGACCACCTATTACTGGTCCGTGGCGGCGGAGGACATTTACGGTGCCACGACGACGGTTTCGGGCGGGATGCGGAGCTATCTGCCCATTTTCCTAAATGATCCGCCTCAAGCCGTCCAGTTAGCCGTTCCTTCGCCGCGGATTCAGACGATGAGCGACCAAGCCGTCCTCTCTTGGCAACCGGTCACCGACCCGCAGTCGGACCCCATCACCTACACCGTGAGCCTGGGGGCCTCGCCGCAGAACCTCGCGCCCGTCGCCGCCATCAGCCAAAGTTCCCAAACCGGCGCGTTCTCGCTCGCGGCCTACCCGTCCCAGGTCAGCGCGTCGCCGGAACTGCAAACAAACGACGGTTCCATCCAGGTCGCTTTCAACGGCCTCAGCTATTACCGGAACTACTACGTGAGCGTCGCCGCGGCCAATCCCTACGGCGCTTCGAGCGTTTCGCCGCTGCAGAGCTTCGCGCTCTCCTCCGCGTCTAGTTTTCCCGAGGCTTACAACTACCCCAATCCCTTCAGCCCCGAGCAAGGCGGCACCAACATCGTCTTCAACGCCCCGCCGTCCGGTTATCAAAAGGCCACGGTCGAGATTTACTCGGAATGGCAGGACTTGCTGTTCAAGAAGGACTACTACGGCATCCCGCCCGGCGTGAGCCAGGTCCATTTTGGCGGGCGCGACCGCTACGGCCGGGATTTCTTCGATGGCAGCTATGTCTGCCGGGTTGTTTTCTCGGGACCCTCCGCGACACAGACCTTCTACATGCTGGTGGTGAAGTGAAGGGAATCATTCTCATGTCATTTATGGTTTCCCTGGCTTATCCGGTCAAAGCTCAGGTAGCGGCGGCGGGAAGCCAGCTCTTGTCCAAAGGCCCCGGAGCCCCGGCCGCGGCGCTCGCGGGCGCGGTGGTCTCTACCGTCCATGACCCCACGGCGCTTTACTGGAACCCGGCCGGCTTGTCCGGCGCGGGGGGCGCGCTCTCTGCCGAGCATCTGTTCTTGTTCGGCGGCGCGCGCTACGACTTCATAGGGCTCTCCGTTCCGTCGCCCTTTGGAACCTTCGGCCTCGGGGCCTTGCAGCTCAACCGCGACAACATCGTCGCTAGGACCGCGATTGACGACCCGGGCTACGATGTCTCGAACACGCAGTCCGTTTATATGGCGGGCTACGGTAAGAATATCGGACGGCATTGGTCCGTCGGCGCGACCGCGAACATCCTGGACTTCAATCTCGCGGGGTACTCGGGGATGGGCTGGGGTTTGGACGCCGGGACCCAGGGGCGCTATTGGGCCGACCAGTTTTTGGGCTTGAATCGCGTCGTTTGGAACGCCGGCGCGGACGCGAAGAACTTGATTGAGCCCAGCGTCACGCTGATAGACGCGGCCGATACCTATCCTAGAGAGTTCCGCGCGGGAGCGGCCATGTCCTTCCAGGCCGCCTCGCGGCCCCTGGGCTCCGGCGTCATCGAGCACGACCGCGCCGGCGTCATGGTCTCTTTTAGCCAAGTCGCGGGCGCTCCGGGGATTGAGCCAGCCATCGGGCTGGACTACGACTATCTGCGCATCCTGACGGTGCGGCTGGGCTACGACGGCTACCTAGCGGCGGGCTTCGGCCTGCGCACGCCGAACGGCCGCTTCGAGTTCGATTACTCCATGTCGGACAAGCCGCTCTCCCTGGACAACCGCTTCACCTTGACCTACCGCTTCGAGCCGCCCAAAGCGCGGCCCGAGGAGATATACCGGGAAATCGTGGATGAGGAGTTCGAGGCGACAAAGGCGGAGGCGCTGGAAGCGGAACGGCAGAACTACGCCCAGGGCGAGGAGGATTTCAAGAACCAAGCCTACTCCAACGCCGAGAACGAGTTCGCCCTGGCGGCATTCCTCGAGCCGGACAGCGCCCTGCCGGCAAAAGCCTTGAAGCTGGCCAAAAAGGCGCGGCGTCTTGAAGAGATAAGCCGGCTCTCCCATGAGGACACGCTTAACCCCGGTCCGGGGCAAGAAGAGCAGGCCTACGACAACATCACGGACCTTCTGAACTTGGACGCGGGCGGCACGGACCGCCTGCTGCGCGTGCTGGAGGTTATTCGTGAGCGCGTGGGAGACGCGGCATACGACGGATATTGTTCCGCGGCGTTCGATAAAGGAAACTTGGCCGCGCGGCGTCTCTTGGCGGTCGGACGTATTCAAGAAGCCGGGCAAATCGCGGACACGCTCAAAGTGGTGGAGAGCTCCGCCACCGCGCCGGAAGTCGCCGCCTTGGAGCAAGCGATTTCAACGCAAAGCTCCTCGCTGCGCGGCGCGTTCGACCGGCTCTGCACGCAGGACCAGGACGGCGCCACGCCGGCTCTGGCCCGCGCGGCCTTGGCGGCCTTGCGCGCCTTTCCGAACGACCGGGGCGAAGTGAAAAAGGCCCGGAAAGCTTTGCGGCGCTACCGCGAGCAGCACCCCGAGCCCGTGCGCGAGATCTTCTACCTTCAAAAACTCTATTACCTGGCGGCCTTGGCCTATGCGAACCGGACGCAGGGAAGCCTCGGACAAGCCCAAGATTATTTGACGCAAATCCTATCGGACAACCCGGCCGATGCTCAGGCGGACCGACTTTTGGACGCCGTGTCCCTAGCCGTAAAGGTTAGCAACGCAGGGCCGGGAAATTAAGGCAGGAGGGAAATGTAATGCGAAAGAGAACGGAAAAGATGCTCATGACGGCGGGGACGGCCTTGATGTGCGCCGCGCCCGCCTTCGCGCAGTACTCGGGCAACACCGGCCAGGTGGGGAGCTTCCTCAGTTCGGCCGCGAACTGGCTGGTGAGCACGCTGGGGCCGGGCGTGTTTCTGATCGGCGTCATCATGGTGGGCGTGAGCCTGGCCATGGGCGACCAGGACGCCATGAGGCGGGGGTGCTACGTCATCGGAGGAGGAGCGCTCATCTTCCTCTCAAGCTCGGTCCTGGCCATCTTGCAGTCCTTAACGGGGCACTAAGGATGCCCGTCCGTGCCGTGCCGGTCGGGCAACTGGCCCGGGAACTGCTGGAAAAAATAAGGAGGAACATGGAACACAACGAGAAAAATCGGCGCGAGGGGGACAGGAACGAGGCGTTCCTGTTCGGGCGGCTCAAGGACAAGGCCGTCGTCCGGAACTTCGGCGAAGCTGGGAGCGGCGAGGATAAGACCAGGGCCCAGTTCACCATCATGGTGGAGAGGCCGGGCCGCGGCAAGCCCTTCTACGACTACATCCTGGTCACGGCTTGGCACAAGTTGGCCGAGCAGGCCGCGGCGTTGGACAAGGGGGCCGCGGTCGAGGTGGAGGGCCGCCTGCGCACCTGGCAAGGCGAGAAAGGCTGGGGCTGGGGCGTCGAGGCGGACGTGCTCAAAACATCGGGCAAAGAGGCCACGCGTGGCGAGGCCGCGCGGCAGGAGGCGACCGCAGGGGTCTAGTCGTGAGGGCTCCCCGCTCCGGGCAACCGGGGCGGGGATGCCGCCCTGGACAAGAAAACTCATGGAACCGACAAAAGTCTACCGGAACCTGAACACGGCGGATAAATTCCTGGGCCTGGAGCTCGCGGACGGCGCCGCGCTCTTGCTCATTTTCTTCCTGGCCTTCCTGTTCAACCGCAAAGGCCTCTTCGTCAATTTCGCCGTCCTTTTCGCGGCCTACTGGGCCCTGCGCGCGGTCAAGCGCGGCAAGCCGGAGGGGTACCTGCTGGTATTGTTCCGTTATCTCCTGGCGGGGAAGTTCAGGCGCATCGCCGGATTTGAGGAGACAGAGAAAACCTCATGAACGGTGTTGAACTGGGAGTAACGAACGTCAGAACCGCTCTGCACGGTCCCAAAGCCGCGCCCTTGGCGCAATACCTGAACCTCTGGAGCGTTGAGGACGGGGTCCTGGCCGGCGTGAACCTGGATTACTCTACGGTCTACGAACTCGAGCCCGAGAACGCGTTCTTGATGGAGCCATCGCGCTTCGAGCTTTTCAACGCTCAAGCCGGGGCCTTCCTGAACTCTTTGCCGCCCGGAGCGGTGCTGCAATTCCTGGTGCAAATAAGAAAAGGCGACCGGGAGACGCTGCGTGATTACAAGGCGGCGGCCCTAGGCGGGAGCGGCGCGGACGCCCATGACGCGAGCGTCAAGGGCGCGGGCGTCCTTGACGCCTGGCCACGGAGCATCATCGAGAAGAAGTGCGAAGCGATGGCGAACAAGTTCACCCAGCGCCGCAGGCATTTCCTCTTCGCCACCAGCCGCCCGATGGGGGGCAAGGCTCCCATGACCTGGCTCATGCCCGTTTTCCGCAGGCCGCTCAAGGACCGAGCGGCCGATTTCCACCGCCAGCGCCTGCGGGAGCACGAAGCACTCGAACGGATTGTCTCGGAGCGCCTGGGGACGATGGGTGTCAAGTTCCGCAAGCTGGACGCGCCAGAGACGCTGGGACTCATCTTCGAGCACTTGAACCCAGGAAGAGAGCGCCAGGATCGCCCGGGGCTCAAATCCTTGTCACCCCTGCGGACGTTGAGGGAGCAGGCGGCGTTGAGCCCGCTGCGCGAGGAGTTCGACTACGTCCAGGTCAACGACCGCTGGTTGCGCGGCGTGAGCCTGCTGCGCCTGCCGGAGGGATCGCACCCGGCCTACACGCAGCGAGTCTTGAACGCCTTGTGGCCTGATTGCGACTTCGTGCTGACGGTTCACGCCCTCGACACCGAAAAGGCTATCTCAAGCCTCAAGCTCAAGAATAACATCACCCGGACGCTCGCCTTCTCGGCCTGGACCAAGAACTACGAGGCCGAGCAGAAGCACCTGGAATTGGACGAGCTCATCACCGAGATACGCGCCTCGGCACAGAGGCTCTTTAGGTTCTCCATGTCCGTGCTGGTGCGGGGGAAAAGCCTTGATGAGCTGCGGGACAAGACTGGCCCGGTGCTGAGCGCTTTTAGGGATTTCGCCTCGGCCGAGGGGGCGTCTGACGACATGAACCATTTTAGGCTCTTCCTTCAGTCCATCCCCGGACATGCCGAACTGAACGACCGCAAGTTCTACGCGCAGACAGACGCCTTGGCGGGATTTCTGCCCTTGAGCGGGACGTGGCGCGGCTCCAAGGACAAAAAGATGCTCCTTGAGACCCCCATGGGCGAACTCTTCTGCCTAGACCCCTTCGACCCCGAGCTTCCAGCCAAGCACGGCTTGGTGCTGGGAACCACGGGCTCGGGAAAATCCTTCACCGTCAATTACCTCCTCAACAACTTCATCATCTCTTCGCCGGACAACCACGTGGTGGTCATCGACGTGGGCGGCTCCTACCGCAAGATGGCCAAAGCCTTTGGCGGGGAGTACCTGGAGGTGACGCTCTCGGAGCGCTACGGCTTCAACCCCTTCCCTTTAAGAAGCCGCTTGGCGCCGGGCGGCGTCTACGATGACGACGCGGTGGCCTACCTATCGCTGCTTATCTCCCGGATGTGCGTGAGCGCGGGGAAGACCGTCTCGGTCAAGGAACAGGGATTTCTTGAGCGCGCCATCAAGAACGCCTACGCCCAAAAGGAAGAGGTCGTGCTCTCTGACGTGCGCGAGGAGCTCTACCGCCTGGCCTCGGAGCGCCCCGCGGCCAAGGATTACGCGGACTCCCTGGAGCTATGGACCACGGGAATGTACGGCCGGCTCTTCAACCGGCCGGGGAACTTGAACGTGGACAACCGCCTGGTGGTCTTCGACCTCCAGAACCTGGAGAACCACGCCTCCTTGCAGGCGGTCTACTTCTTCGTCATCCGTTCGATTCTATGGAGCAAGCTCCAGGACCGCAAGCTGCGCAAGATGATCGTCATCGACGAGGGCTGGAAGTTCTTCAACGACGAGACGGGCTCGGAGCTCATCCAGAACCTCTACCGCACGGCCAGGAAGTTCAACGGGGCCATATTCTCCGTCTCGCAGTCGCCCAAGGACTTCCTGGACACCAAGGCCGCCTCGGCCATCGTGGGCAACAGCTACGTCAAGTACGTCTTGAAGCTCACCAAGGGACATGAGCTCTTGAGCCAGTTCGACTTGAACCCCAACGAGATAGAGGCGGTCAAGTCCCTGGAGTCCAAGCCAGGCTTGTTCTCTGACATCTTCGTCAAGTTCGGCACGCACCCGCTGGTGGCCCGCATCGAGCCGGGAGACCTTGATTACTGCATCTGCACCACGGACGCCAACGACTACATAAAGGAAAACCGCCTGCGGGAGAAAAACCCCGGGCTCTCGGAACAGGAGCTGTTAATCAAGTTATCGGCCCTGCGCGCCGCGGGCGATATGCCCGCCCGCGGCACCGCGGAAAGGAATCGTTCTTGAAAACATTTTCCGATGCCGCAGGCGCCAACGCATCTTCCGATGCCGCGCAGGACTATTCGCTACCGCTCATGGAGGAAAGATGCAAAAACTCTCGTTGATCGTTCTCTTGTTCGTTCTGGCCGCGCCGCCGGCCCACGCCCAGTTCCTAGTGGGCTCGGTCGTCAGCGGCGTGCAGGCCGCCCAGGAGGAGGCCTTCGAGGCCTTCATGAAAATCCAGTTGGTCCAGCAGTTGGAAGTCCTGCGCCAGAACTACCAAGCCTCGGTGAACTACTACCAGCAGTTCAAGCAGCTTAATTCAGGGAAGGGCATCCTCGCCAACCTGAGCCAACAACTGAAATCGGCCGAGGATTCCCAACTCCAGCAGGAGAGCCAGGAACTGCTCCATTCCTACACCGGTCCGACCGCCACGGACAACTTCTTCCAAACGGTCGACCAGACCATCTACGACAACCTCAAATACGCGGGCGCGGAGGCGGCCAACGCCATCTCGGACAAGCAGACGGGCGTCTCCATCGCGCAGAGCGCCTCGGGACTCTCTCCCAAGGACGCGGACAACCTCAGCGCCAAGAGCCAGGGCTTGGAGCTGCAGATGCTCGCGCAAATCCATCAAGACGACCTGCGCCTCATCCAGCTCTCCTCCCTGCGGCTCTCGGGCCAGAACCAGAACGACGAGGGCCAAGCGACCATGATTCAGGATATCAACCAGAGCATCAAGGCTCATTACCCTGGAGTCACGACGGGGCAAACGACCCCGGCCCCGGAGGCGCAATGAACCCCGGGGTCCTGGTTGATATCACGCAGATCCCGGTTCAGATGGGAGGACTGGCCTCCGTCACCTCGGCCATCGCCCTGGCCCTCCTGGCCGTGCTCATCCCCTACACGGCGGTCGAGATGAACGTCTCGGCCATGCGCTCCAAGGGCGCGCCGGATTACGGGGCCTTCGTCATCCGCCTCGCCATCGTGCTCGCGTGTCTCCTCTCCTACACCTGGCTTTACTCATTGTTCCTGGATATCGCCCAGGCGCTGTCTTTCGCGGTGCTGAGCGAGCAGGACTGGGGCAGCTTCCTCATCCAGAATCTGAGCGCCCCGGGCTCGTCCGTCCTGTCCTGGCTTACGCATCCCTTAAGCTCCATCCAGGCCATCGTGCTCTTCTTCTCAAGCCTGCTCGCGTTAGTGGCCAAGGAAGCCATCGTCATGATTCAGGCCTGCTTTCTGAGCGTCCTCTTCGCCTTCGGACCCATCGCCATCGTCTGCGGCGTGGGGGAAAAAACCCGGGGCGTGCTGCGCGGCTGGCTGGTGAACTCAATCCAGATAGGCCTCTGGAGCTTTTTCCTGCGCTTGGCGGTGCGGGTTTGGCTTACTTTGAGCCCGTCGACCGTCAATGCCGGAGGCGTGGCCGATGACTTCCTCGGCATCCTCACGGTCAACGTGTGTTTCCTCCTGATGGTTCTGGGAACGCCGCTGCTGGCTTCGCGGCTTGTCTCGGGCGAGGGTCTTGCCGTCTTCGGCGAGGCGGCGGTGGCCGCGGTCGAGGCGGTCATGATTAAAGGGGCGTTCAGGCCGCTGGGGCAGGCCGTCAAGGGCTACCGGGGCAAGGGCAGTTCTTGGGGGCAGAACAAACAGAAATCCGCGGGCCGTGACCCGGCGGCTCCGGCGCCCCAGCACAGCAACCCGTCCACGGCGACCGCCGCTTACGGGCGCATCTTCGATCACCAGGACAAGCCCAGAGGCCAGGGACCCGCGGGCCAGGAGCCGCCCCATGCTTAAGTTTCTTCTTCCTCGGAAAAAAGACAAGGCCGCACCGAAGCCGGAGGCCGCGAACGAATCCGACCCATTGGCGGTTCCTGCTTATTACGAGGTCTGGGGCGGGCTTGAGAGCGCCAACCGCGCGCTGTGGGTCGGGCTCTGGATTTCATGCACGTTTTCTCTCTTGTCGCTCCTGCTCTTAAGAGCCGTCCTGCGCCGGCCTCCCGTGGTCCTCAGCGTCGGCGCGGACGGCCAAGTCCGCATCATGAGCGGCGCGGCCCGGGCATCATCCGCCGAACCTCAGCCCAGCCGCGCGGAGATAGAGAACTTCGTCTCGCTCTTCGAGCGGTTCTTCACGGAGCTCAACTGCTACACCTGCGACGCGGACTTAAAGCAGGCATTTTCCATGATGGCGCCGGAGTTCCAACAGCAGGCGCAGGACGGACTCAACAAAAGCGGCAAGGTGGAGCAGCTTAAAACCCGGAAGCTGCATACCAAGCTGGTCATCACGGAGATCACGATCAAGGACGACACGGCCCAGGTTATCGATTGCGAGGTCAGGGGATATCGGGACATCGCATCCTACCTGCCCGGCGTCGCCGAACGGGAAGACATCTTCCAGGACGACATCGTCCTGGAAAAGGTCCCCAGGAGCGATAAAGCTCCTTACGGATTATTAGTGGAGGATTATGCAGCATCGTACTTCAAAAAATAATGTTGCGCCCCTAATTTTTATCGGGGCCAGCGCGGCCTTGGCGGCGGTTTTCTGCCTCCAGCCTGCGGCTAAGGGCCAATCCCCGGCTTCAGACGCCGCGCTAGACGGCACGGTGCTCTTTTCCAATGCTCCGCGCCTGCCCATCGCGGCGAACAGCGCGCCCTCTATCGCGCAGATCAAGAAGATGCCGCAGCCGAGCGTAAAAAGAAGAGCGGCCCGGCATTCCAAACGAAAGAAGGCCGGAGCGCGTCATGGCGTCACGCTGGCTGCCGCGAGAACAGCTATTCCCAGGAAACTGGCCCCGTCAATGAAGGCAGCGCCTGCACCAAGCAATCCTGCGCCGACGAAGGCGACCAACATTCCTCCGGATTCTTGGACGGACTTGCAGGATTTCCCTTGGCAGGACGTGGAGGACAAGTATGAGACGGATGCGTCGAGGTTCGCCCTAAGCGAAGAGGCCTCGTCCGGGAACGTGTCCCTGGAATTCTTGGGCATTGAAAAGCGGGCGACGTTCTACGTTTTGAAAGTGGCGATAAACAACGATTCCGACGCTGATTTCTTCATTGACGACTTCAAGGTTCTAAATGGGAACGTCGCTTTGGAGAGCCGCGCGATTTTCCGCGTTCTGGTCGAGGCGGGCAATGCCAGGGAGGGCTACCTCCTCTTCAGGCCGCCGTTGACGGGCAAATCGGTCAAGGTCGTTCTCAAGGAGGATGGAGGGAAGGGCCGCAGGCTTGCGCTGGCGCTCTCCCTGCCATTTTAGGCCATGAATGGATTAACAGTTGGACTGATGCTGTTTCTGATGTTCCCGGCTTTGACGCTCAGGGCGCAGTCCGACGCCGGGACGATTGACCCCCTGGTCTTCGCCGCGGCCAAGTTGGACGGCACGCCCAAACGATGGCGGGGGATAACGAAGAAAGAGCCGCGCAAAACGAACTACTTCCTGCCCACCGGCTTCATGTTCCAGGCGCGGTTGGTCAATGCCGTGTTCTCCTACAACGTCGAGTCGCCCGCGATAGCCATGGTGGACCACGAGGTGGACTATTTGAAGCAGGTGGTAATCCCCGCCGGAACCGAGGTCATCGGGACCGTCTCGGTCCAGCAGGACCACGACCGTATTCTGGTCACCTTCCACACCATGGTCTTACCCGCGATGGGGGACGAGATCCAGTTCACCGGCCTTGGGCTCTCGCTGGACGGTTCCCTGGGCATTTCCGGGAAGGTGGAGACTCACAAGGACTCTGAGGTGGCCAACACCGTGCTGCGCTCCTTGGTGACCGGGACGCAGGACGCGGTGAGCATGACCGCCGCCAACCCCATCGCGGACCAGGCCGTGCAGGGCCTCTCCAACGAGGCCTCCTCCACTTTGGACCAGAACCGCGAAAAGATCACCACCAGCATCTCTGTTCCGGCTGACACGCCGCTCAAAATATACCTACCCAAAAGAATCGAATACTAGGAGGCAAAAACATTGGATAAGAGATTCCTGACCGTTGACGAGCTCTCCGACTACCTAGCCGCTCCGGTGGCGACGCTCTACACCTGGACCCACCAGAGGAAAATCCCGCACATAAAACTCGGCCGGGGCCTGCGCTTCGACCGCCTGGAGATAGACAAATGGGTCGAAGCCCGCAAGGTGGGGATGGCTCCCGCCGCCCTCGAACTGCTGGCCCGGCGATAAAAAGATGGAACTTTTCCGGGGGCACGGACGTAAATAATACATGGCCATCTTTGAAAAAGCCGGAAACTGGTACATCGATTATTACGCCGCGGGCAAGCGGCGGCGGGAGAAAATCGGCCCCTCAAAGACGCTGGCGCGGGAGATTCTCCTCAAGCGGCAGACCGAGGTCGTGGAAGGCCGGTTTTTCCCCGAACGCCGCCGGGCGGCGCGGCCTTTCGTGGAATTCGTCGACAAATACTGGGAGCTTGAAGGCCGGCACCTAAAGGCGAAAGGCGTCCGGGGGGTCCTTGCCGCCTTCAAAGCGCGGTTCGGCGGCAAGCTGATGTCCGAAATCACCGCCGCGGATGTGCAGGCCTATTACAACGAGACGGCCGACCGCGCCAGCGCCGCCACCGCCAACCGCCAGATGAATTTCCTTTCTCCCGTCTTTAACCGGGCCAAGGAGTGGGGGGACTACCAAGGCGAGAATCCGGCGGCGAAAGTAAGGCGGCGGAGGGAAGACAACCGGCGGCTGAGGTTCTTGAGCGAGGAGGAAATCAAGCGGCTCCTGGGGTGCGCCAGCGACAGGATCAGGCCTCTTCTGGCCTGCGCGCTCCTGACCGGCATGCGCCGGGGAGAAATCCTGCGGCTCCAATGGGAGAATGTCGATATCGAACGGAGCTTGATTTACATCCTGGCGTCCAAATCGGGCAAGCCGCGCGAGCTTCCCATAGGCCGGAACTTGACCCAAACGCTCCTGGCTCTCGGGCCGCGCGCGGCGGGTCCGGTATTCGGGGTTCCCGAGATCACGTTGCGGACCCACTTCAAATTCGCGCTCATCGCCGCCGACATCCGGGATTTCCGCTTTCACGACCTGCGCCACACTTTCGCAAGCCACTTCATCATGCGCATGGGGGACCTGCCGGCGCTCCAGAAACTGCTGGGGCACAGCTCCCCTGAAATGACCCAGCGCTACGCGCACTTGGCCAAAAAGCACCTCGCCTCTGAAATCGACGCGTTCGACGCGGCCATGCCTATCCGGGCGGAGAATTTTCCTAAGAACATGAACAACACGTCCCTGGCTAGACGGAGCTTGCCCGGAACGCTGGGAACCGGTATCTAGCTTCTCGACTCAACACCGAGGCCCTTGAACCACCCTGGCACGGCCTTAAGCTTCTCTACCGGCTGGCCGTTCTTGAACACAGCGACCTTTCGGAAAGGTTTGCGCAAATCGCTGTTATCGAACACGTAAACAAACGGAAGCTCGGCGATGGCAGCTTTGAGGTTCGCCATGACGCGGGGAAATCGGGATTTCAGCTTGTTCGTAGGAACGTCATGGCCTCCCTGCGAGACGCGCATCGCGACCCGCTCCTCGGAGAGTTCCCAATCCGCAAGTCCGATGAAGCAAAGCACGACCGTATATCCCGAACCCGCAGCTTCCTTCAAGAATTTCAGCTTATCACCGACCGGATCGGAAAAGACCGTTTCAAAAGCGAAACTCTCCTTTTGTTTGAGGAGAGAATGTCTCAAGGCATCCGCCGCATCCGCCGCCGCGTAGGCGTCCATATTCAGCTCATTCGCCAGGATGTCGGCGCTCACGTATCTTAAAGCAGCCGGGGCGATATGTGCGTGATAGAAGGTGGTCTTGCCGGCTCCATTCGGGCCTGCGACGGCCACCAAAACGGGCCGCTGGTCCAACTCGGCGATTTTCTTCAATGAACGGCCGTGAAGCGGCGATTGACGAATCGTCCTACCGTGCGGGCGCCGTCCGCGTTCGTGCGAACCAGCAAGCCGCGCTTATGCGGCGCCGGCTCGTAATGGGGGAACGGTTGGCTCTTCAAATAATCCGCCACCCGGCGGCGTCCCTCGGGAGCATCGACTGATTTCAGGCAGGCGGAGAGCGGCTTGGCGGCCTTGGCCCTTAGCAGGGCGAGCACTTGAATGCCCTGAAGCAGCGGCTCGAGCGCTTCTCCCAACTGCGCCCAGAATTCGATCTGGCCGTTAATGGAACGATGGCTTGCCTTGCCGATCATTCGAGCGTCCAACATCAGTTCGTCTCCGATCTTGACTGGTTGTCCCATGTTTTAATGGTAGCAGAATACTACCATTTAATCAAGGGGACATCCCAGGGGTCCAATAAACGGCTCTGAGCCGGCTTAAATCGGTGAATGGCATCATCTCTCTACCCAAAAACTTGATTCCAAATTTGACATGGCATGGGTTTCTCGCTACACTCATGCACGGTGGAAACGAATTGGGACCCGCGCTCGGGAACTCTCCCGGAAGATAGAAATAGGGGGGAATTATCGCCTCTCCATGGACCCCAATTTGCTGTTACATGGACACTATATGGACACCAAGCGGTTTGCGCCAGTTATCCACATAAGAAAAAATGTAATCAGCATAAGCGAAACGCCCCGATAGCTCAATGGATAGAGCTACTCCGTCCTAAGGAGAAGATGGGGGTTCGATTCCCTCTCGGGGCACTCGCCGCCTCGCTCCCGCCTCTTCCGTAATATTTTCGTAACATTTTTCCCGCTCCATTAGTAACGGAGTTTGGTCTAAAGATTCCGCCGTACGCCGCTCCCCTCTCGCAGATCGGCCGTTCGGTTGCAAACGCCACCCTCCATATAAGAAGACGAGAAGGAGCTTTATTTTATGCCGCAGGACAATAATATTGACGCCGCGAGCGCGCCCAAATCGGCCGAAGCCGAATGGCAGGTTCAAGGACTCGGCGCCGCGCCGCTTCTGACGCGGGCCGAGGAGATGGAGCTCTCCCGGACCATCCAGGAAGGCCTTCGGCAGCTGCGCTCGGCGGTTCTCCGTTCTCCCTTCGTTGTCCGGGAGCTGCGCGTCTGGAACGAGCTTGTCGCCTCGGGAGAAATGTCGGTCAAGGAACTCATGCCGCGCGGCCGCAGGACCCGCAAAGAGCTCTCGCGCATGCGGCGCAGTCTGCGCGGCGCCGCGGCGGCCGTTAAAAAAGAGCGCTTGGGCGTCTGCGGACCGGGACGCGAGAAAATCTACGCGCGGATTGCGGCCTTAAACCTCGGCGACAGCAAAGTCCGCCGCCTTGCCAATAAAATTAAAAGCTCGGCGGATCATCTTCGCGAGCTTCGCTCCGAAGCCGAAAAAAGGCGATTCTTAAGCGCGCTGGCCGTTTCGGAGCCCGAACTCAAGGATTTGGCGGCCGAAATAGAGGCCCTGGAGAAAAGAATCGAGAAGGCCAAAATGAGGATGGTGGAGGCCAACTTGAGGCTGGTCATCTCGGTCGCCAAGAAACACGCGTCGCACTCGCTTGAACTCTCGGATCTCATCCAGGAAGGGGCCTTGGGACTCATGTGCGCCGCGGAGAAATTCGACTACGCGCGGGGCTTCAAGTTCTGCACCTACGCCACGTGGTGGATCCGCCAGGCCATCGGCCGGGCCATCCACGACAAGGATCAGACGGTGCGCGTCCCGGTTCACATCCGCGAGCGGGTCCTCAAAATCCGCAAGCTCGCGGACAATTACTCGCGGCGGCACGGCCGCCCTCCGCAGCTGCCGGAAATCGCCAAAAGCCTGCGGCTCAAGCCCGCGGACGTTAATTTGGCCATGGAATCGGCGCGCCCGCCGGTGTCGTTGTCGACTCCTATCGGCGACGACGCCGAGGGCAGCTTGGAGCAGCTGCTCGAGGACAAGGCGGAGCAGTCTCCGCTGGACTCGATACAGTCCCGCCTGCGGGCGGAGGAAATAGGAAAGCTCTTTTCGAGCTTGAACGAGCGCGAGGCCGACATCCTTAAATTCCGGTTCGGGCTGTCCATGGACCGGGCCCATACCCTGTCCGAACTGGGCCGAAAGTACGGCGTGAGCCGCGAGCGCATCCGCCAAATCCAAATCGACGCCATCGCGAAGCTGAGGGCGGCTCCTTCGGCCATCCAAGACTACCTCTAATCCGGGGCCCGGCCTTGCCTTAAGAAAACTATTGTGCTTCAATGGCTTTTCGGCAATTTCGCAATACCGGAGAGATCCATGGGGAAGCACTGGGCCAAGCAGCAGGCAAATCAGAATGAATTGGAAGATCTCATCGTCCTCGGGCTGACCTGGATACGCTTAAACCGGCAGAAAGCGGCCGCCATTGCCGGAGCAATCGTTTTACTGGCCGCCATCGGCGGCTTTATCCTTTATACGGCCCATAAAAAGGCCACGGCGGCCTGGAACGGCCTGTTTATCTCCCGCAGCCTGGCTTACGGCGGGCACGCGGGGGAGGCCCTTGAGGAAATCCAGCGCATGGAGACCGATTACCCGGGCCAGCCGGCCACGGCTTACGCCCAGCTCTTCGCGGGAGACGTTCTCTATCAAGGCGGGAAATACCAGGACGCGCTGTCTTATTACCAAAAAGTCCTCCAAGAGGGGCGGCCGGAAGTCATCCAGCCCTTCGCCCTGGGAGACTCCGCCCTGGCCGAGGAAGCCGCGGGGGACTGCAAGAACGCCTCGGCTCTGGCCCAGCGCTTCTTGGACACCTACCCGGACCACTTTTTGGCCCCTCAAGTGCACCTCGCGCTGGCCCGCTGCTTGGGCGCCCTCGGCGACAAAGAGCAGGCCAAGGCCGACTACCAGAAAATCGCCATCGAATACCCCGGCACTTCCTTCGCGCAGCTGGCCCAAAAGAACATTCAATAACACTCAATAACAAATCATAGCTCTTGACATAAAACAGGGGCTTTGGCTAGAATCCGGGAAGTCCTTAAGGGGTAACCCTGAGGGTAGCGTAGGCCCCCGCGTAAGGCGGGGGATGAAATAAAGCGTATCTCCGCCTTAGGCGGGGCTTACGGACGCGAAATTAAGGAGGACAAGGTAAATGAAGAAGCTCCTAGGCTCGACATTGGCCCTGGCTATGTTCGCTGCTTATAGCCAAGCCGCCAATGCCGACACGCTGTTGAAGAACCTCACCTTCAACGGCAAAGTCGACGTGCAAGCCGTTTCCGCGAACAACGTCACAGACTTCAACACCGCCAAGTACGACCAAATCGGCGATGCGCAGACCCGGGTTCAGTTGAACGCCGGCTGGGACCTGCTCGACAACGTGCATGCCATGGCCAGCGTGGTCAACAACAACTCGGAGTACGGCAATGCCAATCACGGCGGCGGCTCCGTTCTGAACACGACTAACGTCCAAGGGCAACCCTTGGTTGGCACGACCGGTCTGCTCGGCAATACTTTCCTGACCCAGGCCTACCTGAAGATCGACAAGCTCTTCGGCGCCCTGGACACCACGATCGGCCGCCAATACTACGGCAACCCCGGAGACTTGGTGGTCTATTACGGTCCTCAGGACAACATCTACGGCTTGGCCGTCAACGCCCTGGATGCCTTCCGCTTCGACTGGTCCAACGACATGGTCGGCGTGACCGGCGTCGTGGGTAAAACCAATGCCACCGTCAACACTATCGGCAATAACTCCGAAGTTGGGGCAACGGACCTTCGCGGCATCAATGTCGTGGCCAAGGGCAACGAGATGTACAACGGCGGGGTTTACGTTTACAACCAAGTCGGGCATCTTTCCACCGCTGGCAACCCCCCCGTAGCCAACGACAACCTCTGGGTTGCCGGCTTGCGCGGCAAGTACATGATGCAGGGCGCGACCCTCGGCGCCGAGTTCGACAAGAACTTCGGCGAACACCGCGTGGTTGGAGTCTATCCGGCGGAAACGGATACCAACTACGACGGATGGGCCCTCAAGGTCGACCTCGGCTATAAAGCCGACTTGGCCGCGGCCTCGGTCTCTCCTTGGGCTGAGTTCACCGACCTATCCGGCGGCAAAGGTTACAACAACTTCTTCACGCCCATCAACACCGACTACCGCCCTGGCGGCATCTACGGCCTCTTCGCCGGATACGCCAACGCGGAGGCGCAATTGGGCGGCGATAACGTCGGCCTTGGCCAGATTGGCAACCAAGTCATCTGGGGCATCGGGGTCAAAACCACCCCGGCGGCGCTCTCCAAGCTGACCGCGGGAATCGCCTACTGGGACTATCGCTACCAGACCGTGGCGGGAGAAACCCTTCAAACCCTGGGAAACCATGGGAAGGGCAACACCCACATCGGGTCTGAAATCGACCTGACCGGCTCCTGGGCCGAGTCCGACAACGTCAGCATCAACGGCGCTCTCGGAACGTTCCAGCCCGGCGGCGCGATCGCCAATCTGAACGCCGGCCCGGTTCGGCCCGCGTTCCTGGCGAGCACCAGCGTTTCGGTCAAGTTCTAAAAAACTTAACCCAACGTCTACGGACAAAACCCCTCCGGCCTTGCGCCGGGGGGGTTTTCGTTTTAACGATGAGGCTATGGATTTAGCTATACGGGGGTGTATAGTGGGCTTCCAGCTAAAGCGGCAATGCAGATGTTTAGATTAGGACGTATTTGGCTTGCGCGGTACCGCTTCTAGGCGTCTTGCCGCCGTCTTCCTTCAAGCCGTCCAAATGAAACTCAATGGCCTCCTTGATGTTTCGTTCCGTTTCTTTGGGGGTTGCGCCCGTGCCGATGCATCCGGGCAAATCAGGACAAAAAGCCGAATAATTCTTCCCGGCCTTTTCAATGATGATGAGATATTTGCTCATTTTAATCCCGCCTGCTTCAAGACGCTGTTTAGAGTTCCAGGCGCCACGTCATGCCCTGGATGGCCGGCAACCGTGACTCTTCCAGATTTATAAGGATGCTTATACTGCCGATGACTCCCTCGTATCGCGATCAGACGCCACCCTTCCTGTTCGAGCAATCTGATGACGTCTCTCACTTTCATGTTGAGTATAGCCCCATGGCTCAGAATCGTCAATAGCCCAGCCGTCATTAGCAATACGAATGAAGCACTCAAATAGTTCCCATCTCTCTCATTATCCCGGCCTTGCGCCGGGGGGGTTTTCGTTTTATACTCTCGCCTGAAGTCCAATAGGCATTTTTAGCCGATTTTGATAGGATAGTTTCGTTATGCCCGCGCAAGCGGAAAATCACTTCCTGAAAACATCCTCGGTCGCGGTCCGCGCGGCGCTTTGCGCCATCGCCGCGGGCGTGCTGGCCGCTCCAAGCCGGGCGGCCAACCTCGATTTGACCGCGAACTACAAGTTCGACTCCATCGCCTACGACAACCTGGGCATGACCACGCACGCCTCCAACAACCATTCCTTCATGGCCGACGACGCGCGGCTGGGCTTCGCCGTCGATCAAATCGACTTGGGCTCCCTGGGCGGCGGCGATCAAAGCATGGACGTGAAAGTCCTGCTTCACGCCCTGGGCGCGCCGGGCTTGAACACCATGCCGACGCCCTTTAGCCGCGTCGCCGCCAACTACCCAAGCACGGATTTCACGCCTTTTTTGGAAAACGCCTTTATCCGCATCCACGATCTTCTCGGCACCTCCATGATCGCGACCATCGGCCGGCGGTCGTTCAAGCTGGGCAGCGGTCTGCTCCTAGACGACGACGGCGCGGGCCTGACCGGCGCGACCTTGCTCATCCCTCTGCCGTGGTGGACCATGAAGACGGAGCTCTTCGTATTCAAAACCGACGCGTTTAGCTCGTCCAGCGCGCCGGCGGGGGGGTATTTCAGCCCGGCGGGGGGCAACAGCCTGGATCTTTTCGGCCTGACCCTCGCCTTTCCCACGGACGGCCTGTGGCAGATTAACGAGCTGGTCGAGCACGACCCGGGCGCGGAGACCGTGCCGGGCTGCGTGGCGGGCTCGGGCGGCGGGCCGGCGTCCTGCACCATCTCCCACGCGCTAAGGAGCTTCACCAGCCTGCGCTACACCATCAACGTGGGCCCCATGTTCTTCGACGGCGAAGGCGCCATCGAGAAAGGCTACGGCTACGGGGCGGTGGATAACGCCGGCAATTCCTTGGGCCGCGTGGCCTACGACGGCAACGCCGAGGTCCTGCGCGCCAAATGGAAGCAGCCTCTCTACCACGTGGGCGAAGGCATCGCGCGCATCACCGTGGCCCACGGCAGCGGCTACAACCCCGGCGGCAGCACCACGGACACCGCTTTTTTCCCGTCCCACGGCCACCAGTTCGACGGCTTAGACCGCCAGGGCTTCGGGGAGTTCTTCGGCGCGACGCCGTACAGCGCGTTCGGGGGGACTTACACGCCGGGGGGCAGCCCCAGCGGCTTGCCGGCCAACGCCAGCGGCATAGACGTCGTGGGCGCCGGATACACGCCTCCGGCCTATCACGGCGTCGCTTTGGACCTCGATTATTACTTCTTCCAGGCCGACCGGGTGCTCAACACCACAGGAACGCTCGGCAATGAGTGGGACATCGGCCTGCGCTACGATTTGGCGAGCACCTTAGACGCCTCCATCACCTACGCGCTGTTCAAGATTGGGCCGGCCATTAATCCTGGCGGGGGGACGGCGCGCAAGGTCGACCTCGAAGTTTCCGGCCGCTTCTAAGCCCCCCTTAAATAGCCCCTCTGCAAGCCCTCCCGACAAGCCCTCATCTGCCCTCTCTTTCCTGAAAATCCCACAAGTTTGCATCGTTAGCCGCACCTTGCTCTCCAGTCTGATAAGGGCTATCCACAGGCTTATCCACAATGTAATTGTCTTTACCGTGGCATTAGATTGACATATAAATATATTTAAAGACAATAAATATTTATTTAAATACATTTAACCAGTTATCAACACTCGATTGACATAAATATATTTTTATGCCATCATGGAGTGGCCATGACCCATGACGCGCCCAACCTGCGATTGCGCATAAAGCTGCCCGGCGGCGCCGAATTCGAAGCCGAAGGCCCGCGGAGCTTCATCGCCGAAGAAAAGGACGTTTTCTTGGCCGAGGTCCGGGAAGCCTCCGCGGCAGGAGCGGAGCCCGCCAGGAGCCGCGCCGGCGCACCCAACATCTCCTGGGAGGCGGTCATCGAGCGCCGCGGCGACCGGCAGATCCAGCTGCGCGGCAAGCTTAAGGCTGAGCACTCGGAAAAAGAGGCCTGCCTGGTGCTCCTGGCGGCCGCGGAAAAGCTTTTAAATGAGCCAAAACCACGAGCTACCCTGCTGGCCAAATGGCTCAGAGGCTCCGGCTACGCTATATTAAGGATAGACCGGGCCATCCAGGAAGGCCTTTCCCAAGGCCAAATCATAGCCTCGGGAGCCAAGCGCGCCAGGCGCTACGAGCTCACCGGCCCGGGCAAAATCAAAGCCTATCTGCTGGCGCACGAACTGAGCGCGACCATTACCGGTTTGCCGTAAACTCGCCGCTATTCGCATTTGACGGGCCAGCCGACTCTCGAATATTCATTAAAAATTACGAGCGAATCCCACGAAAGGGGATATATTTATTAGTATTGATAATAAATATTATGTTACATTAAAGCGTACGTGACCACGCCGAATCATATCTATAAATAATATTATATATTTATAAATTATGTTTTATTTTAAATACTATATTTATAATTTCGCCACTGATTATTGTAATTTAAAACTAGCGCTCAAAAAGAACTAAGAATTTTGCCAAAAATTTCCCTCAAAGAAAACCGCGGTAAAAATCAACCCCGGAAGTTGCCAACTTTTGGGCCAAAATTGGGCCTACGGCGACACCATAAAAAACCCAAGAAAGGACCCGGCCGGATGCCGGCCATTTTAGAGCCCGCCGCAAGGCCAAGCCGCCGTCCCGAGAAAAACCCATGGGACGAGGCAGCCCGGAAACAGCCGGTATGGCGGGACACAGGAAAAAACCTAGGAAAGATTGCCGCCAAGTTGGCGGTAGTCAAAAACCCAGGAAAGGCTGAAGGGAAAAAACCGTCAAATATGCGGACACCCCAAAAACCCAAACGACGCGCCGTGGATGCCGGAATATGCCGGCAAAAAAACTCTTAGGTGGGTTTTTGGTCGGGGGACGGGCGGGTCCGGGCGGGGAAGAAGATGCCCGCACCGATAACCGCGTAGCCGCCCAGAATCATGAACGGCGCCACATTGGAAGCCCAATTGCGCCCCATGCGATCGGTGAGCGTCAAGACAAAGAACCCCAGGGCCAGCACGCCTATCCCCAGAGCGATGACTTTTTTCCCAGCCGGCGAGATAGGCTCAACGGCAGCGGCGGCCGGGATATCCGCAGCTTGGGCCAGCTTGTCCTTCCTTTTAGACTTCTTTCCCATGGTTTTTAATTATACCGCTTCTTCGGCGGAGCCGGGCGTTAGGTTTCCAAGCCCACTATCTGTTTCATGGTTTCCCGAACGCGAATAACCCTGGCTTTTCCGCCGTCGATAAGAACCTCCGCGGCGCGCGGCCGGGAGTTGTACTGAGAGCTCATGGAGAACCCGTAAGCCCCCGCCTTGGCGATGGCCAGCAGTTCGCCCGGCATGGTTTTAGGGAGCCAAACGCCGCGCGCCAGGAAATCCGCGGATTCGCACACGGGGCCGACGACGTCGGTTTTTTCCCGCTTCCCGCCCTTGCGTTCCGCCCAGACGGGGTGCTTCGCGCCGTAGAGCGCCGGCCGGGCCAAATCGTTCATGGCCGCGTCCACGATGAGGAATCTCCGGCCGAAGCTTTCTTTGCGGTAGAGCGCGCGCGTGAGCAACGCCCCCGCGTCCGCGGATAAATAGCGCCCTGGCTCCACGATGAGCCTCGCGCCGGGGCATGCTTTCATGGTTTTTTCCGCGATTTGGGAGAGCCCCCGCAAATCAAGAACGTTTCCCCCGCCTTCGTAGCCGACCGCGAATCCTCCCCCGATGTCCAAAAACTCAAGGACCGTTCCCCGCCGCCGCAAGTCCGCGGCGAGTTCCCCCATGCTCCGCAACAGCTTCTCATATGGTTTTAGGGACGAGATTTGCGATCCCAGGTGCGACTGCAGGCCCGCGACGCGCAGCCAGCGGCTTTGATTGGCGTCCTGGACCAGCGCGAGGGCTTCTTCGGGGCTCACCCCGAATTTATTGCCGGCTTCTCCCGTCGCCACGTGCGGGTGCGTCCCTGCCCTGATGTCGGCGTTAATGCGCGGACAAACGGGCGCGACGACTCTAAGCCTCGCCGCCTCGCGCTCGATGGCAAAAAGCTCTTCTCGCGACTCGACGTTGAAGGCCAGAATCCTCCGGCGCAGGGCCAAGCGTATTTCTTCTTGGGTTTTTCCCACCCCGGAGTAGACAATGGTTCCGGGCTTGAAGCCCGCGGACAAGGCGCGCAGGATTTCTCCGCCGGAAACGACCTCCGCGCCGCAAGCTTCATCCGCGAAGATGCGGCAGAAGGAGCGGTTGGAATTGGCCTTGAGCGCGTAGCAAACCAGCGGCGAGAGCTTCTTAAAGGCACCGCGCAGACTCTGCAGGCGCTCCAGCGCCGTTTCCCGTGAGTAAACATAGAGCGGCGTTCCAAAGCGCCCGGCGAGGCCGCGCGCGCTCAACCCGCCCAAATGGAGCTTTCCGCGGCGGTAGCTGATCATCCCTTTAAGCCGCGCCGCCCGGCTTTCAAACGCCCGGCGCGCGCCGGAATCCGCCTTTTTAAGAGCCGCGCCGCGCGCGCGGCCTCGCGATCTTTGGGGTTAAGCGCCAGCACCTGGTTCCACGCGGCCAAGGCCTTTTCCGGCTGGTTCGATTTCTGGCTGGCCTTGGCCAAGAGGCGGTAAAAATCCAACGGCGCGACATTATCGGCATTGGGACCTAACCCGCTCTGAGCTTTCGCCAGCTCGTCCAGAGCGTCGTTAAAATGCTTCGCTTCAAAGTCTATCCGCGCCGCGTCAAATGCGGCGCGTTCCGCCGCCGCCGGGCCAAAAGCGCTCATGCGCGAGAGTTCGCTCAAAGCGCCCTGAGGATCTTTGTTTTTCCAAAGGCTCAAAGCCAGATTTTCGGCCAGAACGGGATTATCCGGATCCCGCGGCTCAAGCCGTTTGTAGGCCGCGGCGGCTTCCGCGAAGCGGCCCGACTGGTACAAAAGCTTCGCGTCCAAAAGGGCTATTTTTTTGTCGTCTGGCCTGTTGCGCAGGTAGCGCTCGTAATTCTCGAGGGCGAAGGGATAGAGCCCCAGGTTCTGATACATGATCCCGAGGCAGTAGAAAATGCGCGCGTCCAGGGCGCCCATGTTCCTGGCATCCTCCAAGTCGTTGATCGCCTCGGCGTAGGAGCCCGGCCCCTTGAGGTAATAGCGCAGGCCCAAATTCGTCAGCGCCTTCAAATCGTCGGGATTTTCCTTAAGCGCGGCTTCGTCCGCGGCGATGGCGGCGTCAAGATGAAAAGAAGAGGGCAGGGAGATTTCAGCGCGACGGGACGCCGCACGGACATGAATCCAAAAACCCGCGGCGGCGAGCCCGCAAACGCAGGCGGCCGCCGCGGAAACAATGATTTTCCGGCGGCGGTCGATTTCCGCCTGCTTCACTCAGCTCCGGGCGAAAGCAAGTCCCCCAGCGTCAAGGGCTTGGGCGGAGCCAGATATTGGGCGGCCTTCTTTCGCCCCTCGATTTCGGCGTAGCGCTTGAGCGACACGGTCACGTCGAAAGTCTCCGGGTGGACGCCCAGGACCACGGCCGAGACCCTGCTTCCAGGCTTGTAGGCGGCGCCCTCCTCGCACTCGCGCAGAGGGCAGAAAGCGGCCTGCTTCTCGCCGATCTTGAGCTTGATACCGTCGGGCAGGGACTCCAAAATTTCCGCCTTGACGATCATCTTCGGGGGATACTTCCTGGCCACGGCGTCCGCGGGATTGGGCAGCAGCTGCTTGGCGCTGAAAAGCACGGGAGCGTCTCCGCCCTCGGGTTTGGACAGGACCTTGACCCGCAGCTTGGTGCCTCGCTCGTAGGATTTCATGTCCGGCTTGCCCCAGGCTAAATCGGAGAGGCGTATGAAGCCTTCCAAGCCTCCGATGTCCACGCCCACGCCCGAAGACCCCGTGCGGACGATGCGTCCGATGCGGACCTGCCCGGGCCGAAGCTCGGCGAGAATTTTTTCCCGGCGCTTGTTCGATTCTTCCTCAAGCACCGCCTTGCGCGAGATGACGACCTGTTTCTTCGCCTCGTTGATCTCGACGATGGCGCAGCGCACCCCGGTGCCGACCATGCGCTCCGGATTCCTCACCGGCCGCAAATCGGACAAGGACGCCGGCATGAATCCCGGCACCCCGCCGACGTCCACCAAAAAGCCTCCCTTAATCGCGGCCTTGACGCGGCCGCGCACGCGGGATTTTTCCTCGTAGGCCTTGCGGCAGGTCTGCCAGCCGATCTCCAAGACCGCCTGCTTGTGGGATAGGGCGACGCCGGGGCCGCGGCGCGAAAGAAGCACGACGGGCACCCGTTGGCCCGCGGCCGGAGCCTTTTCGAATTCGGAAAGAGCCACGGCGCCGTCCTGCTTCTCTCCGATGTCGACCATGACCTCCTTATCCGTGACTTGGATGACCTTCACCCAGGCCACCTGGCGTTCCGAAAGCTTCTTGGAAAGCAGTTCCTGCTGATCCAGCAGAGACTGCATGCTCTCCCCGCTTTCCGAAATGCTCTCCTCGCTTGATTTTTCCCCGTTGCGCTCTTCCATGTCAGTCCTCCCCCTCAAATATTAAAGCTCGAAAATACGCGCCATGACCCGGCCGGCGAAGGCGACGCATTCCTCCCGGCTGTGCGGATCCCCGGAAAACTCCAGGCTCGGCCCGAAGCGAATCTCCAAAGGCCGCCCGAACGGAAATCGGTCCATATTGACGAGCCGGGCCGGCACGACGGGAGCTCTGCCCAACGCGGCCAAGAATCCCAGGCCCGGCTTGAGCTTGGGGTCCCTGCCGGGATGCGCCCGCGTCCCCTGCGGGAAAAGGGCCAGGCAGCCGCCGCCTTCGAGAACCTCCACGGCGCCGCGCATCGCGGAAACGTCGCCTCGCCGATCGAGAGGGATGCTCCAGCCTCTTGTGAAGAACCAGGACAAGAGCCGGTTGCTGAAAAGCTCGGCCTTGGCCAAAAAAGTGACGGGGCGCTTGGAGCTGACGGCGCAAAATAAAAGCGGCGCGTCGACCCAGCAAGAATGGTTCCCGGCGATGATGAGCGGGCCGGCCGCCGGGACGTGCTCAAGGCCGGAGATCCGGAAGCCCCAAATCGCGCGGGCCGAAGCATTGATGCCCCATTGGCAGGCGCGGTGGAACGCCGGCAGCGGACGCTCATGAGGAAGAGGCATTTTTTACGGCTCTCAGTATTTTATTGGCCACTTGATGCAAAGTCAACCGCGTCGAATCGATGGCCATCGCGTCCGAGGCCCGGGTCAAGGGATTTATCTTCCTCTGCAAGTCGTTCAAGTCGCGCTTTAAAATCGCCTCTTTTATTTTCTGCCGGTCGGCAGGCTTGCCCGAGGCCTTGAGCTGGCGGTAGCGGCGGTCGGCGCGCTCCTCGACCGAGGCGTCGAGGTACACCTTGAATTCCGCGTCCGGAAAGACGTGCGTCGTGATGTCCCGCCCCTCCATGACCACGCCGCCGTCCTTTCCCAGCCGCCGCTGCAGGCGGCACATCAGGCGGCGCACTCCCGCATGGGCCGCGACGACGCTGGAGTTGGCGCTGACTTTCTCGTCCCTGATGTGCGCGCCGACGTCCTCGCCGTTCACGTAGGTCTTAAGCGTCCCGTCGCCTGTCGAGCGAAAATCCCACTTCAGCCTCGCGGCCAGCGCCTCGATAGCCGGGCCGTCTCCGGGTTCAAGCCCCTGCTCGAGCGCCTTCCAGGTCAGCGCCCGGTACATCTCCCCGGTGTTGAGAAAGAAGTAGCCCAATTTTTTGGCGATCAGATGGCCGACCGCGGACTTGCCCACGCCGGCCGGGCCGTCCATCGCGATGACGTATCCCTTCTTGCGCGAACGCATGATCAAGCCGCGAGCGCGGCCAGTTGCCCGCGCAGGACCTTTTTAGCGGCGGATACCAACGCCCTGTTTTGGGCCGCGCTGCCGATGCTCACGCGCACATGATGGGGAAGGCCGTACTCGTCCAGAGGCCGGACGATGACGCCATGCTTGAGCAATGTCTCGAATAAGACGGCCCCCGGCAGCGGTGAGCGGACGAAAAGAAAATTGGCCGCGCTCGCGCCGATGACGTCCAAGCCGCAATCGCCAAGAGAGCGCGCCAACTTTTCGCCTTCACGGCGCACCAGCGCCACGCTCCTGGCCACGAACGCTTGGTCCGCGAGGGCGGCGATGGCCGCTTTTTGCGCCGGCAGATTGACGTTGAACGGCATGCGAATCCGATCGAGCCAGCCGATGAGCTCCGGATGCCCCACGCCGTAGCCCAGCCGCAGCCCGGCCAAACCGTAAGCTTTGGAGAGCGTGCGCAAAACGATGAGATTGGGATGCCGCCTGACCAAATCGGGCAGGCTTTCCGGATAGCCGCCGCGCGCTGCCGCGAACTGGCAATAGGCCTCGTCCAAAATGACGACGACCGAAGGCGGAACGGCGCGCAGGAACTCCAGGAGCTCCGCTTCGGTGTTGTAGGTTCCCGTGGGGTTATTGGGGCTGGCGATGAACGCGACCTTGGCGCCGGACCGGGCCGCGGCGGCCATGGCCTTTAAGTCATGCGTCCAATTCTTCATGGGAATCTCGCGCAGCTCCGCTCCCATCAAAAGCGCCTGCTGCTTGAACCGCAGGAAGGCGTATTGAGAAAAAACCGCGCCGTCGCCGGGGTCCAGGAACGCCTCGCACACCAGGCGGATAATTTCATCCGAGCCGTTGCCGATGATGACGCCGGCCGCGCTCCAGCCGTGAAACCGCGCCGCGGCTTCGCGCAGCTCCGGGCTTCTTCCTTCGGGGTACAAAAACATCTTCGCCGCGGATTTCCGGAATTCGCGCAAGGCCTTTGGCGAGGGGCCCAACGGGTTCTCGTTGGACGCGAGCTTGACCACCCGCTTCAAGCCGAATTCGCGCTCGACCGACGCGATGGATTTGCCGGGAACATAGGCGGCGACGCGTCCGAGGCACGGCCGCGGCCTTATCTCAAGAGCCATGGCTCAAGGCGCAAAACGCCATCATGCGGCAGTCTTCTTTTTGGCGCCGGAAGGAATAAAAAGTCGCGCTCTCGCAGCACGTGCAGCTTTCGCAAACGGAGATGTTCTCTTGGGCGATTCCGGCCCGGACAAGCCGAAGCTCGGCCTCGGCGCCCAAATCGAGATAAGACGCGCCGCTGCGGCGGCGTACGCTTGCCGCATCGAACTTCCGGGCGACGTCTTCGCCCACTTTATAGCAGCACGGCCCGATATGAGGTCCCACCGCGGCGCAAAGCCTATCGGCCCCAAAGCCGTAAAATTTGCGGAAAGCGGCGCAAGCCGCTTCCGGCATTCCCGCCGCGGTGCCGCGCCAGCCGGAATGGAAGACGCCCATGGCCGCGCCGGCCCGCTCCCAGATAAAAATGGGCAGGCAGTCCGCCGCGTAGACTCCGGCAGCGACGTCCTTGCGGCGGAAAATCCACCCGTCCGCCTTGGGCGCTTCCTTGGGTTCGGCGTTCTCAATGGGTTCGATGCCTGTCCCATGGACTTGCCGCGGCAAAAAAAGCGGCAGCCCGCCGATGCCGGCTTTCTGCAAAACCGTCCGACGGAGTTTCGCATCCTTCATGTTTCCCAGCGCCCGGGTGGTCACGCCATGAGGCGCGCCCAATTGGACCAGCCGCTCTTCGCGGAAAAAACCATCCGACGAAGTCCAGCCGATGGAACTTTTGACAGGGGCGCTAGACATTCACCTTCCCGGGCTCGACGCGAGCCTTGGCTCCGGCCTCTGAAGGCGCGCGGCGCAACGGCCGGACCCACTTCGTGAAGCTGGAAGGCTTGAGCGAATACTCGTGAACCATCCGGACCACCTCTGAAATGGGCATGAACTTCTCCCAATTGATGCGCAGGATGCGCACGCCGGCCCGCTCCATTTCTCCGATGAACTGCTCGTAGTTGTTCTTGAGGAAGCGCAGGTAATCCAAGTCGATGCTCTGCTCCATGGGCCGCCCGCGCATTTTAATGCGCTCCATCGCCATCTCAGGCCGGCAGTCGAGGTAAATCAGGAGCTGCGGAAACACCAATTCGCGCAGGACCATGTTGTCGAACAGGTCGAGATAGGTGTTGTAGTCGATGTCCGAGATGATTTTGTCCGGGTGGGCGTTGAGCATCCGGGCGAAAATCGTGTCCTCCCAAATCGTGCGGTCCTGCACGACGCCGCGGATTTTCCCGAGGCTGATGCGGGTCACGAATTCCCGGTGCTGGCGGAAGCGATGGTTCAGGAGCCAGACCTGCATCATCGTCCCGTAAGTCCTCATGTCGTGGTAGAATTTTTCCAGGTAGGGGTTCCCATCCACCTCCTCGAGGATGGGCTCGAAATTGAGCGCGCGCGCCAATTCCATGGTCAACGTGGATTTTCCCACCCCGATTGTTCCGGCGATTCCGATATAGCCTTCGGCGAACATGTCTACCCCCCTTGCCTGACTTCCTGCTCGATTCCGCGCAGCGCTAATTTGACGTCGTCCGGACTGGTCGCGGCCTCCATGATGGCGGCCTCCGTCGCGAGCCCATCCTTAAAAAGCTTGACCAAGGACTGATTGAACGTCTGCATCCCGTAGAATTGGCCTTTCGCGCAGGCCTCGATGATGCCCACGGTATTATTGTCCTCGATGAGCTTTCTCACGTGAGCCGTCACGATCAATATCTCCAAGGCCGGCAGCCGGCCCCCTTTGGCGCCCTTGACCAACCGTTGGCTGATGACGGCCTTTAGGCTCTCCGCCAGCTGGATGCGGATCAAATGCTGCTGGTGAGGAGGATAAAGATCCACGATGCGCGAAATCGTATGGATGGCGTCGATGGTGTGGAGGGTGGCGAACACCAAGTGCCCGGTCTGCGCCGCGGTCAGGGCCGCGGAGGTCGTTTCCAAATCCCGCATCTCGCCCACCATGATGACGTTGGGATCCTGGCGCAGGGCCATGCGCAGGCCCTCGGCGTAATCCGAGGTATCCTCGCCGATTTCCCGCTGGCTCACGATGGATTTTTTGTCCTTGTGGACGAACTCGATGGGATCCTCGATGGTGATGACATGATTGGCGCGCGTCTCGTTGATGTAGTCGATCATCGCGGCCAAGGTCGACGATTTGCCCGAGCCCGTCACCCCGGTCATGAGGACCAGGCCGCGGCCGTTGTCGGCGATTTTTTTGACCGTGGCGACGGGCAGGCGCAGCTCCTCGATGGAGGGAATCCTCATGGGAATCAAGCGCACCGCCAGGCAGAGCCGCTGCCTTTGGCGAAAGGCGTTGACGCGGAACCGGGCGGCGTCGCGGACCTCGAAGGAAAAATCGCATTCCCCGCGCTGCTCGAATATTTTCTTGGCCTTCGGGGTCGCCACGGACGAAAGCATGGAGACGATCTGCTCCTCGCTAAAGACATCCGGGGCGGCTTGCGAAAGCTCGCCGTCGACGCGGATATAGGCCGGGCCGCCGGATCTCACATGCAGATCGCTGCCTCGGTTTTGCACGAGCTTTTGAATGAGGGAAGGGAAATCCATACTACTTGATCTTCCTGGCCTTGAAACGCAAAAAGGCAGGCTTGAGCCAGTCGGCGGGATCGCTCGGAGAAGAGCCGTCGCCTCCCGTTTCGGCGATGGCGGCTTCGAAGTCCGGCCCCAAACCCGGAGCAATCTGGCCTTCAATTCCTCCCGCGAGAGATTGGCCGGATTTCGCGCGGCGGCGGTAGGGCCGGCTGCTGGGAAACCCGGTCGCGATGACCGTGATGCGGATGGCGTCCATCATGGACTCGTCGTAGACCGCGCCCACCTTGATCTTGGCGTCCTGGCTGGCCGCGCCGCCGATGATTCCCATGGCTTCGTCGATTTCGGCCATGCGCAGGCTGGCCTTTCGCGCGGTGATGTTGACGCTCAGGCGCTTGGCGCCGTCCATGACCGCGTTTTCAAGCAAGGGCGAATGGACGGCGGCCCTGGCGGCCTCGGTGGCCCGGCCCGGCCCGGAGGCTTCCCCCATCCCGATCAGCGCGTCGCCGGCGTCCTTCATGACGGCCTTGATGTCGTTCAAGTCCATGTTGATGATGCCGGGCGTGGTGATGACGTCCGAAATGGACTGGATGGATTTACGCAGCACGTCGTCGGCCATCCGAAAGGCCGTCTCGGTGGTGGTGTCCGAATCGATGATGTCGAAAAGGCGCTGATTGGGGATGACCAGGAGAGTGTCGACGCTCTTGCGCATCTCCTGGATGCCCTCTTCGGCGATGCCGGCGCGCGTGGACTTCTCGAACGAAAAAGGCCGGGTGACCACGCCGATGGTGAGTATCTCCATCTCCCGCGCCCAGGAGGCCACGATAGGAGCCCCGCCCGTTCCCGTGCCGCCGCCCATGCCCGCCGTGATGAAAACCAGGTCCGAGCCCTTGAGAATTTCCTTGACCTGGGACTCCGATTCCAGCATGGCCATGCGGCCCTTGGTCGAATCGCCGCCCACGCCCAGCCCGCGGGTCAGGTTGTCGCCGATTTGGACCCGGACGTGGGCCAGGCTGCGGCGCAAGTCCTGCGCGTCCGAGTTGGCCGCGACCAAATCGACGCCGCGGATGCCGGCCTCGGCCATGCGGTTTATGGCGTTGCCCCCGGCGCCGCCCACGCCCAGCACCTTGATGACGGCCGAGTGCTCGGCCAAATCCTCGCTGATTTGGATTCTCAAAACAAATCCTCCAAGACGGAGGCCGCGCGCCTAATCCACATCGGTCTTTTTCGGGCCAGCTGGCGTCCGTGGCCCGTCATGGAGTTCCACGACGGGTCGCGGGACGCGCGCAAAAGGCCCAAGGCCGTCGCGTACGTCGGCGAAACCCATTCATCGCCG
>Ga0307373_10001263_pt1 | contig 47533 bp, 45 predicted proteins | sample OX2MG_FD_202534 | JGI IMG/M metagenome (GOLD analysis project Ga0307373, IMG submission 202534) | Soil microbial communities from Risofladan, Vaasa, Finland - OX-2 | ecosystem: Environmental > Terrestrial > Soil > Coastal area > Acid sulfate soil | place: Finland: Risofladan, Vaasa | collected...
GACGTGGCCGAGGGCTACGACGTCCACCACCGTCACCGTCACTGAACGACGGACCGCCGGGGCCCAAGTCGCCGATCTCGCCGGCCAACTCGGCCTCGAAGGACGCCTCGAAGGACGAGGGCTTCGGGCTCGAGTTGCCACCGCGTTCGGGGCGACTGTCTCGTTCGGGGCGACCGTCTCGTTCGGGGCGACCGGCACGCTCGGGACGGCGCTCACGAGAGCGCGGCGCTTCGTCCACGACGTCGGGAAAGTCACCGACGAGCGAGAGCGAGACCTTACCTTGGGGATCGATGTCGTCGACCTTCACCTCGAGTGATTGACCGAGTTCGAGTACGTCCTCGACTTGACCAATGCGCTTTCCGCCGTTGAGCGGTGCCAACTTCGAGATGTGCAACAGACCGTCACGACCGGGGAGGATGTTGATGAACGCACCGAACTTCGCGATCGAGACGACGCGACCCTGGTAGATAGCACCCACGTCCGCCGAGGGCGGGTCCAGGATGAGTGAGATGCGACGGCGCGCTTCTTCGACGGCGCGGCCGTCCTTGGCACCGATAGTCACCGTGCCCACGACACCGTCGTCGTCGACGGCAATGTCCGCACCGGTCTCTTGTTGAAGGGTGTTGATGACCTTGCCCTTGGGTCCGATGACCTCACCGATCTTGTCGATGGGGATCTGCATCGAGACGATCTTGGGCGCCACTTCGGCGACCTCGCTGCGCGGCTCGGCGATGGTGTCGGTGATGACCTTGAGAATCGCGAGTCGGGCGTCCTTCGCTTGGTGCAAGGCCTTCGCGAGCACGTCGGCGGGAAGTCCGTCGATCTTGGTGTCGAGCTGGAGTGCGGTAACGGCGTCCGCGGTGCCCGCGACCTTGAAGTCCATGTCACCGAACGCGTCTTCGGCGCCGAGGATGTCGGTCAGGGTGACGTAGTTCCCTTCGTCGTAGACGAGCCCCATGGCGATTCCCGCGACGGGTGCCTTGATGGGCACGCCCGCGGCCATGAGCGACAACGTCGAGCCACAGACCGAAGCCATCGACGTCGAGCCGTTGGACTGCATGACGTCCGAGACGACGCGCAACGTGTAGGCGAACTCTTCCTCGCTGGGCAACACGGGCACGAGTGCGCGCTCAGCGAGCATGCCGTGACCAACTTCGCGGCGCTTGGGCGCACCCACGCGACCGGTCTCGCCGGTCGAGTACGGCGGGAAGTTGTAGTGGTGCATGTAGCGGCGGAACTCGTCCGGCGAGATCGTGTCGAGCTGCTGGCGCATGCGCGGCATGCCCAGGGTCGTCACGTTGACCACTTGGGTCTCGCCACGCTGAAAGAGGGCCGAGCCGTGCGTCATCGGGAAGAGGTCGAGTTCGGCCGACAGTGGACGGATGTCCGTCACGCCACGTCCGTCAATACGCACGCCGTCTTCGACGATACGACGACGCACGAGCTTCTTCGTCATCGAACGCACGGCGGCCTTGATCTCTCCGGCGCGTCCTTCGAACTCACCCGAGAGTTGCTCGGTGATCGACGCCGTGGCGCTGGCGAGCGCTTCGTTGCGCGCGGCCTTCGTGGTGATCTTGTTGGCCTCGGTGAGCGCGGCTCCTCCGACGCTCTCCACACGGGCGTAGACGTCGTCTTGGTAGTCGGCGAACGTCTCGTAGGCGAAGACCGGCAACGGGCCTCGCTCGGCGATGAAGTCGCGGACGAGTTCACGTTGCAGGTTGATGGCTTCACGAATCCAGAGCTTCGAGGCTTCAAGGCCCGCGGCCAGGACGTCCTCGCTGACCTTGGGCGCGCCGTCGAGGTACTTCTCGAACGAACCTTCGGTACCACCGGCCTCGACCATCATGATCGCGACGTCGGCGTCGACGGAGTCACTGAGAGCCCGTCCGGCGACCACGAGTTCGAACGTGGCGGCGTCACCTTCGCCGTACGTAGGGTGCGGAACCCATTCGCCGTCGACGGTGTAGGCCATGCGAACGGCACCGATGGGACCGTCGAAGGGGATACCCGAGATCATGATCGCCGCGGACGCGGCGTTGATGGCCAGGATGTCGTGAGGATTCTCTTGGTCGGCACTGAAGATCGTGCCGACCACCTGCACCTCGTTGCGAAAGCCCTTCGGGAACGATGGCCGTAACGGACGGTCGATCAAACGGCAGATGAGGATCGCTTGGTCGGAGAGCTTGCCCTCGCGGCGAAAGAACGCCCCGGGGATCTTTCCGGCCGCGTAGGCGCGCTCTTCGATGTCGATGGTGAGGGGGAAAAAGTCCATTCCCTCTCGTGCGCTTCGCGCCGCGGTGACCGTGGCGAGCAACATGGTGTCGCCGAGACGCGCGAGAACGGCGCCGTCGGCTAGTTGGGCGAGGTGACCGGCTTCAAAACTCATCGTCTTGTCGGTACCCGTGATTGGACTGCTTACGCGAATTGCGTCAGTCATGGATTGGCTCCTTGTGTAGCAACACTCCGCCCGAATCCCAGTGAGCAACCTTCGCCGGGGGCGACGGTCCTCCACTGGCCTTCGAGGCCTCGGATATGTTGAGCACGTCGACGGCGTCGACGTGCGTGTTTCGGCTAGCGACGAATGCCGAGTCGACCAATCAACGCGCGGTAGCGCTCTACGTTGCCTTTTTGCACGTAGTCCAGCAGACGACGCCGTTGACCGATGAGCTTCATCAGTCCACGACGGGTGTGATGATCACCCTTGTGAACCTTGAGGTGCTCGGTGAGATGCGAGATTCGGGCCGTCAGGAGCGCCACTTGGACTTCCGGTGAACCGGTGTCCGAGACGTGCGCCTGAAAGTCCTTAATAATCTCCTGCTTCTCAGTCATAACGTGTTTGCCTTATTGAGTCGGGGGTCCCGTTGCGAGCCGCCAACGAGACGACCCACACGATCAGCGTCGCTGACCGAGCCTCTATCTTAGCAGTTGCGCGTCGTCTAACGAAAACTTCTCGAAGATCTCAAGGGTTTCGACGACGTCGCCTTCAATTCGCGCCACCAACTCGTCCACGCTCGCGAAGGTCAACTGATCGCGAAGTCGCGCCAAAAACACGACCTCGAGTTGGCGATCGTACAGGTCACCTTCGAAGCCCGGCACGTGAACCTCGACGAGGAGTTCGCCGTCATCGTAGAACTGCTGACGCGTGCCCACCGAGATCGCGGCGCCCGACCACCCGTCGGCCAGCCTCGTCGCGCCGGCGTAGACCCCCTCGGCCGGGAGCGCCTGCTGGGGCGCCAGCGTGAGATTGGCCGTGGGATAACCCAAGGTGTCGCCGCGCGCGTCACCGTGCGCGACGACACCGCGCAACGTGAAGTGGTGGCCGAGAACGGCCTCGGCGCTCGCGAGGTCGCCGTTTTCGAGGGCGACGCGCACCGCCGTCGAACTCCAGCGCTGCCCGTCACCGAAGAGCGGCGCCGGCGCCACGTCGAAACCCAACGTCGATCCCACGTCACCCAGCGTCGCCACGGTCCCTTCGCGGTTGTGGCCAAAGTGGAAGTCCTCGCCCACGACCACCCAGCGTGCTCGTAGCTCACCGACCACCACGCGTTCGACGAAGTGACGCGCCGTCTCACTCTTCAAGGTCTCGTTGAAGGTGATGAGGCGAACTTGATCGACTCCCAGAGCTTCGAGTCCGTCGAGCCGCTGTTCCAGCGTCGCCAGGAGGCGCGGCGCCTTGGTCGGCGCGAGCACCATCGCCGGCGTCGGGTCGAAGGTCACCACCGTCGAGCGCGCGTCGTACTCACGCGCGAGTTCGATGACTTGCGCGATCACGGCCTGATGACCTCGGTGCAGACCGTCAAAGACGCCGATCGTTACGACGCTCGGTTCGCTCGACGTGGGGTCGATCTCACCGTCTCGAAGAACAATCATGCCAGCAACCTAGCCGTGCTCGACGTCTGATTCGTCGGGCAGCACCACCGCGGGCTGCCACGATTCTCCTCGTCGTCGAAGCACCGCGACCAACGCTCCCGCTTCGCTCACGGCGGCGATCTCGGCCTCGCGCGGCCCGTCGAGCGCGACGCGCTGACCCGTACGCAGACGGCGTTCGTCGTCGCGCGAGACGACGACCGCTTCGAGTTGCGTGACGAACGCGCGAGGCGGCTGGAGGACCACGGCACCGTCGCGAACGCGCTCGTCCAGTTGCTCGAGCGTCAGCGCATCGTCGACGTGGTGCTCACCGCTCGCGAGACGGCGCAGTGCGCTCAAGTGCCCGATCGTGCCGAGGTGCTCGGCGAGGTCGCTCAAGAGCACGCGCACGTAGGTGCCCACCGAACAAGTGACGTCAAAGGTCCACTCGTTCGCTTCAGAGGTGGGCGCGAGCGAGAACGACGTCACCGCAATGGCGCGCGCGTCGCGCTCGACGACGACGCCGGCTCGCGCGAGGGCGTGCAGGCGCTGTCCCTTCACCTTTATCGCCGACACCATCGGGGGGATCTGGGACTGCGCGCCGAGCATGGCCCGGGCCCGGGCGTTCACGCTCTCCGTCGTCAGTGGGGGCACCTCACGGCGTTCGTCGATGACGCCGTCGGCGTCGAGTGAGTCCGTACTCACGCCAAAGGTCACGACACCCTCGTAGCGCTTGGTCTCACTCTGGGCGAAACGAAGGAGCCGCGTGGAGGGGCCGACCGCGAGCACGAGGAGCCCCGTCGCCATCGGATCGAGCGTGCCCGCGTGGCCCACGCGGCGTTCGTTCATCACGAGACGTACCCGAGCGACGACGTCGTGGCTCGTCACGCCCTGGGGCTTGTCGATGAGGAGCAGGCCGTTACTCGTCGTCATGGTGCTGGCGCCGCAACAACTCCTCGACCGCCGCCCCGCTCGCCACCGCGGGGTCGGCCATGAACGAGAGTTTGGGCGTTCGCTTCAGGCGAGTCTGCGCGTTTACCGCGCCCTGGATCTGACCACGACGTTCTTCGAGAGCGGCCTTCGCGCCGTCACTGAGCGCGTGGAGGTAGACCATGGCTTGGGCCATGTCGGGTGATGTTTTCACGCCCGTCACGGTGAGAAAGCCAAGCCGTTCGTCGACGTCCGATATCCGTACGAGTTCTTCCGAGATCACTTCGCGCAGTATCTGATTCACCCGAGCCGTGCGGGGGTAGGGGCGCTGCGAACCTGAGGAGTGGGCCATGGGTTAGGCCGTGCGCGGAATCTCGCGCTCTTCGTACGTTTCGATGACGTCCCCGGACTTGAGGTCCTGGTAGTCCGACAGCCCCACGCCACACTCGAAGCCAGCGGCGACTTCACGCGCGTCGTCCTTGAAGCGACGAAGTGACGTCACCGTGCCCTTCCAGATGATGGTTCCCTCACGCAGGAATCGAACCTTCGAGCCACGCGTGATGACACCGTCGCGCACGAAGCATCCGGCGATCGCGCCGACGCGCGGAATACGAAAGACCTCGCGCACCTCGGCTTCGCCGGTGACGATCTCTTCGAACACGGGCGTGAGCAGACCGAGCATCGCGGCCTCGATCTCTTCGATCAACTTGTAGATGATCTCGTAGGTGCGAATCTGCACGCCTTCGCTGACGGCGAGTTCACGACTACGCTTGTCGGGTCGAACGTTAAAGCCGATGATCGTGGCGTTGGACGCCTTGGCCAGCTGCACGTCGTTCTCGGTGATCCCGCCGACGCCGCGGTGCACGATGACGAGTTTCACCTCGTCGCGTTCGAGTTTCTTGAGCGACTCGGTGCAGGCTTCGAGGGATCCCTGCACGTCGGCCTTCAAGACGATGTTGAGCGTCGCCGTCTCACCGCGCTGGATCTGCTCGAAGAGGTCTTCGAGGCGAGCGCCACTCGACGACGCGACGGGCTGTTGCCCCACGAGGCGTGAACGCTGCGCCCGGGCCTCGGCGAGCGAACGAGCGTGCGCCAAGTCACGGGCGACGCGCATCTCGTCACCGGCGAAGGGCGGCTCGCTAAAGCCGAGAATCTGCACGGGCGTCGAGGGTCCCGCCGATCTGATCTGCTTGCCTTGATCGTTGATGAGGGCCTTGACCTTGCCGTAGGCCGGTCCCGCGACGACGGGGTCGCCCACGCGCAGGAGTCCCTTTTGCACGATGACCGTCGCGACGGGTCCGCGGCCGACTTCGAGGTTCGCTTCGAGGACGGTGCCCACCGCGCGGCCCGACGGCGGCGCCGCGAGTTCACCGATCTCCGCCACGAGGAGTACCTGCTCGAGCAGTTCGTCGATACCCGTTTCCTGCAACGCGGAGATCTCGACGACGATGGTGTCGCCACCCCACTTCTCGGGAACGAGGGCCTGTTCGGAAAGTTGTTGTAACACGCGATCGGGATTCGCGTCGGGTCGGTCCATCTTGTTGATGGCGACGATGATCGGCACGTTCGCGGCCTTGGCGTGATCGATGGCCTCGACGGTTTGGGGCATGACGCCGTCGTCGGCCGCCACGACCAAGATGATGACGTCCGTGACCTTGGCGCCTCGCGCACGCATGGCCGTGAAGGCTTCGTGGCCCGGCGTGTCGAGGAAGGTGATCGACCGGCCGTGCCAGGGTACCTGGTAGGCGCCGATGTGCTGGGTGATGCCGCCGGCTTCACCGGCGACGACGTTGGCTTTACGAATCTTGTCGAGAAGGAGCGTCTTGCCGTGATCGACGTGACCCATCACGGTCACGACGGGCGGGCGCGGCGCATCAGGGACGACGACGTCGTCTTCGACTTCGTCGAAGAACTTCGCGAGGAGTTCGGCTTCCTTCTGCTCACCGGGATCGACGAGATGGACCTCGGCGCCGACTTCCGCGGCGTAGAGCTCGATCATGTCGTCGGAGAGGCTCTGCACGGCGGTGACGATCTCACCCTGCAAGAACAAGAAGCGGATGATGTCCGCGGCGCTGCGGTTCAGCTTGGGACCGACGTCCTTCGCCGTGGAGCCGCGTTCGATGATGATCTCGCCGTCGGGCACGGGCGCGCTACTGGGCTGCCACGTCGTCATCTGGGTGGGCTCGAGCTCTTCGACGTTGCGCCGACGTCGACGGGTCACTTTGCGTTGCGACCCGCGAGGTCCGCCGCCGCCTCTGGCCGGGCCGCCACTGCGGCTCGCCCCGGCGGGGGCACCACCGGTGGGCGCGCCGGGACGTGTCGCGCTGAACCCGCCGCCCGGACGCGAGGGTCCGCCGGTCCGTGGGGCGCCCGTGCTCGGTCGGGCACTCATCGGTCGCGGTCCACTGGAGGGTCCGCCGCGACCGGTGGCGCTCGGCAGGGGCCGACGCATACCTGGTGGCGGAGGGATCGGGCGACCCGTGGAACTCAACGGTCGCCCCGGGGGCGGCGGAATGGGCCGACCGGAGGAACTGAGGGGTGGACGATTCTGGCCATCACCGTCACCAGATCCCCCGCGCTGCGTGGGACGGATGGTCGTGGGGCCGTCCGGCGAGACGCTGCGCGTCGGCGCCGGCTTGGGCGCGGCCGCGCGTGAACGAACGACCTTTGGCGCACTCTCCTCGGGCGCGACGGGAGCGGGCGAGGAGGCCGTTGGGGGCTCGGCGCTCGCCACGGACGGCGGCGCGGCGGGCGTGCTCGGGGCGCTGGCGACGCGCGAGACGCGCGTCGCTTCAGCGGGCGCGGTCGTCACCTCTGCGCTCGGTGCCGCGGCCTTCGTGGCCTTGGCGGCCCTGGTGGCCTTTTCGACCTTGCCGGCCTTCGAGGCGTCAGCGGGCACGTCGCGCCGCAGTCCGTCCGCGTCGGCGCGCCGACGAATGCGGTCGGCCTGAGCGTCTTCGATCGACGCCGACGGGCTCGAGGCGCCGATTCCTAGTTTTTGGGCGAGTGCGAGTAACTCTTTACTCGTTAGACCGAGCTCTTTTGAGAGCTCGTGCACTCGAATCTTCTTTGGCGCCAAAACGTTCCCTAACTTCGTGCGCCCGCACGTTCGGCGGGCACAGTTTCCTATTCTTTCACAACTGCGGCCTTTTCTCGGTCGCGAGGCTCCGAAGTGCCGCCACGTCGCTCTCGAGCACCGTGGTTCTAAGTGCTCGAGCGACGTGAGTAACTCTTAAATCTTGTCCGCACCGCTGGCCCTCACACCACCACACGCCGCGTCCGACGCCGCGACCGAGATACCACGATCCTTGGGCGTCTCGGCCCGCTCGGGTCATCTCGGTGTCGTCCCGCCGAGTCCGACACACGACACACGTACGCTTCGGTGCTATGCCCCGTCCTCCGAAATCGTTTCCACGACGACCACTTCTTCGACGTCGCCGTCGGCGGTGGTGACGACCTCATCGACGACCACGGCGTTGACCTCGCCGTTCTCGCCGCTGGCGACAGCAACCGTCTCGTCGACGACCGCGTCACCATCGGTCCAGACTTCTTCGACGACTTCGTCGTTGGCCTCGTTCTCGGAGCGAATGTCGATGCGCCAACCGGTGAGCCGGGCCGCGAGACGCGCGTTCTGGCCCTCTTTGCCGATCGCCAACGACAGTTGCTGATCGTGAACGATGACGGTGGCGATGCCTTCTTCATCGTCGAGACGAACCTCACGCACGCGCGCGGGTTGCAACGCCGACTGGATGAACTCGACGGGGTCGTCGCTGTAGGGCACGACGTCGATGCGCTCCGAGCGCAGTTCGTTGGTGATGTTGCGAACGCGTGATCCACGTGCGCCCACGCACGCGCCGACCGGATCGATCATCTGGTCGTTGGACGCGACGGCAATCTTCGACCGGTGACCGGGTTCGCGCGCGAGCGCCTTGATCTCGACGATGCCGTTGGCGATCTCGGGAACCTCGATCTCGAAGAGCTTCGCCACGAGGGCGGGGTGCGTGCGTGAGACCACGATCTGGGGGCCCTTGTTGGTCTTACGAACCTCGACGATGTACACCTTGATCCGCGCGCCGTGCTCGTAGCGCTCGAAGGCGATCTGTTCGGCCTGGGGCAGGAGTGCCTCCACCCGACCGAGGTCGAGCAAGGTGTAGCGATTGTCGTTCTGTTGGACGGTGCCCGAGACGATGTCGCCCTCGCGATTGGCGAACTCCTCGTACATCTGGCGACGCTGGATGTCGCGGATCAACTGCATCAAGACCTGCTTGGCGGTCTGGGCGGCGATGCGACCGAAGTCCTCGGGCGTCGCGTCCCACTCGCGCGTGACGTTGCCCTCGAGGTCGAGCTCGAGTCCCCAGACCTTGATCTCTCCGGTCTCAGGGTTGATCTCGACTTCGGCGTCTTCGGCCGAGTCGGGACGGCGCTTGTAGGCGGCGAGCAGCGCGTTCGCCAGCGCGATCAACAACTCCCCTTCGTCGATGTTCTGGTCGCGCGCGATCTGACCGAGGGCCTCAAGAAATTCGAAGTTCGCCATGGCTAGCCTTTCTTGCTCGTCGATGAAGTCTTCGCACCCTTGGACGTCGCGGGCTTGGTGGCGCCCCACGCAAAGACGGTGCGCGCGCGTTCGATCGCGTCGAGCGCGATCGTCACCGCGCCGAGGTCGTTGTCGTCAATGGTGAGCGTGGTGTCGTCCACCGCGCTGAGCGTTCCTTCGAGGCGGCGCGTCGGCTCCCCGTCTCGACGTTCGCGCAACGTCACCAACTCGCCGACGGCGCTGGCAAAATGGGCGGGCGTGCGAAGACGACGTTCGAGTCCGGGGCTCGACACGTCCAGCGTGAAGCGACCCGCGATGGGGTCGTTCGCGTCCAGCCACTCCGAAATGGTCCGATTGGCCTTGGTCAGCGATTCGAGGTCGACCCCACCGGGTCGATTCACGACGACGTTCAGTGTTCCAGCGGAAAACTCCACGTCGTAGAGTTCGAGTCCGAGCGAAGATAGCATGGGCCGCAGCGTGGTGTCCCATTCCATGGCCGTCTCCTTTCGCGGTCGCTACGGACATCCAGACATTGAAAAAGCGCGGGCCCGAGGCCCGCGCTTAAACGAGTCCAAACGTCCTGAGCGGACTGTAGACATCAATTGTAGCAGTCGAAGAGCCCTGAAACAATCGGAAAGTGGCTGGAGAAAGTCACGAGGGCTTGAGAAAAATGGCTCTTTTCTCTGCGCTCAATACGACTTCGCGACGAGACAGACCAGGTCGCCTTCGTCGTCGCTCACGGGCATCGAACCGTCTCGGCGTTGCAGGCAACGAACGCTCACCGCCTGGGCGTTGAGTTGGTCCTCCCCCTCGCCCGCCACGAGGTCCCAGTCGAGCCGGGCGAATCCGTCCTTCGCGACGTCGATCGCGTCGGCGACGCTCGTCACGTCGTGGGTGTTCTCGACGAGGTAGGCCTGGGCGCCCTGGAAGAGGTCGCGCTGGATCGCTTCGAGCATTGAGGGTACGACCTTCGCCAGGTCGTTCAGTCCGTGGGTGGTTTTCTCGCCGTTGTCACGGCGAACGGCCGTGACGATCCCCTGGGCCAGGTCGCGCGGTCCGACCTCCACACGAAGGGGAACGCCCTTGATCTCCCAGTCGGTCACGCGCCGACCGAAGCTCCCTCGGCCCCGGTCGACCTCGACGCGGACGCCAGCGGCGAGCAGTGATGTTGCCACTCGATCGGCCGCCTCGTGAACCTCGGTTTCGTCACGCACCGTGACGACGACCACTTGTACGGGCGCGAGACGTGGCGGCACCAGCAGCCCTTGGTCGTCGCCGTGGGTCATGATCAGTCCCCCGACGAGTCGCGTCGAGGCGCCCCACGAGGTCGTGTGACAGAGTTCGGCTTGTCCCTCTTCGCTCTGGTAGTAGATGTCGAAGGCCCGGGCGAAGTTCTGACCGAGTTCGTGCGTGGTGGCCATCTGCAACGCCTTGCCGTCGCGCATCATGCCCTCACAGGTCATGGAGTTGATGGCGCCGGCGAATCGCTCGCTGGGTGGTTTGATACCGAGGTACGTCGGCGCCGCGAGGACGTTGACGAGGAAGTCGTTGTAGACGTCGAGGTGGATTCGTTGCGCGTAGGCCGACGCGTCCTCAGTGGTCGCGTGCGCCGTGTGACCCTCTTGCCAAAGGAACTCGGAACTACGAAGGAAGAGTCGCGGGCGAAGTTCCCAGCGCACCACGTTGGCCCACTGGTTAAGGAGGAGTGGCAGGTCGCGGTAGCTCTGGATCCACTTCGCCATGAACTCACCGATCACGGTCTCCGAGGTGGGACGAACGACGATGGGCTCGGCGAGCGTCTCGCCACCGGCGTGCGTGACGACCGCGAGCTCTGGACTGAAGCCCGCGACGTGCTCGGCCTCTCGGTGGAAGTAACTCTCGGGGATGAACAGCGGGAAGTAGGCGTTCCTCGCTCCGGTGCTCTTGATGCGCGCGTCCATCTCACTCTGCATGCGCTCCCAGATGGCGTAGCCGTAGGGTCGAATGACCATCGTGCCGCGCACGGGGCCGTTATCGGCCATCTCAGCCTTGGCGACGACGTCTTGATACCAGCGTGGAAAGTCCTCGGACTGTGGGGTGAGAACGCTCTGCGATGCCACGGTGCTCCTCTGTGAGTTCACAAAGCCTACCGAGCCCCCTAGTGCTCGACGTGACGACGAATCTTCTCGATGCGTTGCTGTGCGTTGTTCGCGTCCGCGCCGCGGTCGTCGAGCAACGCGGCCCGGTCGGCCTCGGCTTCGGCCTCGGCGGACTTGTCGCGCGCGAGCAGCCGCGCCTCGACACCTTCGGCGATGATCTTCTTCGCCTCTTCCACCAACGCGTCCACCATCTCGTCTTCGGGCACGACACGGATGATCTGTCCTTGGATGAAGAGATGACCACGCTTCTTGCCGGCCGCGATACCGAGGTCCGCGTGGCGCGCTTCGCCGGGGCCGTTGACGACACAGCCCATCACCGCGACCTGAAGAGGAACGTCGAGCGCGTTGAGCGCCGCTTGGGCTTCGGTGGCCACTTTGATCACGTCGACTTCGGCGCGCCCACAGCTCGGACAGGCGATGAGGTCGAGGCCCTTTCGCTCACGAAGTCCCAGTGATTCGAGCAACTGCCTTCCGGCGCGCGCCTCTTCGACGGGATCGGCCGTCAACGAGTAACGAAGGGTGTCGCCAATACCCTCGGCGAGCAACGTCGCGATACCGGCCGTGCCCTTCAAGAGTCCGCCCGGTAGTGGTCCGGCTTCGGTGACCCCGAGGTGCAAGGGATGGTCGAACGTCGTCGAGGCCAGTCGATACGCCGCGATCATGGTCGCCACCGACGACGCCTTCACCGAGATCTTCACGTCGGAGAAGTCAACCTCCTCGAAGTAGGCCAGTTCGATGCGCGCGGACTCGACCAGTGCTTCGGGCGTGGCGCCACCGAATCGTTCGTAGATGTCGGGGTGTAGTGATCCGGCGTTCACGCCGATACGAATCGGCACGCCGCGATCGCGTGCCTCGCTGGCGACGAGCTTGATCTCTTCGGGCTTGCGAAGGTTCCCGGGATTCAGTCGGAGCCCGTGGACGCCGGCTTCGAGTGCGGCGAGGGCCATCTCGACGTGAAAGTGGATGTCCGCGACGATCGGTACCGGCGAGCGCGGCACGATCTGGGCGAGCCCTTCGGCGGCGGCCTGATCGTTACAGGTGCAGCGCACGATGTCGGCCCCGTTGGCGGCGAGGGCGTAGATCTGCTGCAGGGTACCTTCGACGTCGCCCGTCTTCGTCGTCGTCATGGACTGGACCGAGACCGGCGCGTCACCACCGACCTTGACCGAGCCCACGGAGATCTGGCGCGTGAGGCGACGAGGGGTCAAAGAGGTTGCGGTGACGTCCATTTCTCTATTCTGCCGTGTTCGGAGGTCTGTTGAAGCGCCTAGCCGAAAGGATTGGGCAACGGGTGGGCGATATCCAGGTAGAGCGTGGTGGCAAAGAGGAACAACAGCACGCCCACGAAGGCGTAGATGATGGGCGCCAACTTATTGACGTCCGCGTGATGACGAACGCCACGCCGAGAACGCAAGCGCTCGTAGGTCGCCACGGCCACGTACCCGCCGTCGACGGGCAGGATCGGCAACATGTTCAGCACGCCGACAAAGATGTTCACCTCGATCAAGATGGCGAGCAGCGGGCCAACACCCGAGTTCGCTCCCTGGACCGCGAGACGCGTCACGCCGAGGATCGAGACCGGTCGCGTGTACTGGTTCTTCACGTTCGTCGCGGCCGCCGGAGAGGTCACCTGGTGAAAGAGGCTCGAGAACTCGGCCGGCGAAAAGACGTGCACGATGTTGTGCGCCGCCGCCGACAGCAGCGAACCGATCTCGGCGAAGGCACCGGGCACGGCGCCGAGAAGCGAGCTTCGCACCGTCAGTTCGCTCAGCTCGATGCCGATGTAGCCGCCGGCGGGCAGGCTCTTGCCCGCGACTTTAAGAGTGGTGCCACTGACGGGCGTCGCGTGCAGCGTGAGGTCCTTGCCGTTACGATCCACCACGATCGTGAGCTCTTTGCCCACCGAGTGGTGGATGAGCGTCGCGGGTTGGGCGTAGTTCGTGATCGTGTGACCGTCGATGCTGACGATCTGATCACCCACTTTCATTCCGGCTTGCTGCGCCACGGTCTCGGCATGACCTTGCCACACGCTGAAGGCCTGCACGCCCACGTGGCTCGTGGACGGCGCGCCGATAAACGCCAACGCCCCCCACGCGAGGGCGAGGGCCATGACGCCGTGCATGAAGGAGCCAGCGGACGCGAAGATCACCTTCTTCGGGTACGACGCCTCGCGGTACGTCCGACTTTCTATGGCGGGATCGACGGGCACGCTCCACGCCATCCCGGGGACCTTCACGTAGCCGCCGAGCAGGAGCGCCCGCACGCCGTAGCGCGTCTCGCCGCGCTGGGTCGACCAGAGGACCGGACCGAAACCCACGAAGAAGTCGGTGACCAACATGCCCGCGCGCTTGGCGGTGATGAAGTGCCCGAACTCGTGCGCCATGACCATCGCGATGATGAGAAAGATCACGAGGGGCAGCGCCCAACCCACCAGCCAGGTAAGTAGCGCCACCAGCGCCACGACGCCCACGAGTAGCGCGACGGGAGACTGACGAAGGGACGACGGGTGTTCCATGGCTACCTTTCGAGGCTAGCGCGGGCCCATCGTCGTGCAACGTCGTCATTTTCATAAAGAGACGATAAGGATTCGAGGGGATCGGCGACGTAGTGGTCCATCGTCGAGGCGACGATCGCCACAATGTCACACCAGTTGATCTCGTCCGCGAGGAACGCGGCGACCGCGACTTCGTTGGCCGCACTGAGCCACGCGGGCGCGGCGCCAGCCGCGCGCGCCGCTTCGTACGCGAGACCGAGGGCCGGAAAGGCGGCGGCGTCCGGTGGCTCGAAGTTGAGCGCCAGCGCCGCCGAAAAGTCAAGTTCACCGTACGCGTGCGCCAAGCGTTCGGGCAGTCCGAGGCAGTACGCGATCGGAAGACGCATGTCGGGGCGAGAGAGTTGCGCGAGCACCGATCCGTCGACGTACTCCACCATCGAGTGGACGATGGACTGCGGGTGCACGACGATGTCGATTCGCGCGACGTCGATGCCAAAGAGGGCCGACGCCTCGAGCACTTCGAGACCCTTGTTCATGAGCGTCGACGAGTCGATGGTGATTTTGGCGCCCATGGACCACGTCGGATGGCGCAGCGCGTCTTGCTTGGTCGCGCCCTTCAGTTGTTCCGGGCTCCAGCCCCGAAACGGTCCGCCCGACGCGGTCAACACGATTCTTCGCACGTCGGGGTAGCCCGCGACACCGGGCGAGCTCGCGAGACACTGATGAATGGCACAGTGCTCCGAGTCAATGGGCAGCAACGACGCGCCGCTCGTGTCGCGCACCTTCGCCACGAGTGGCGCCGCCGCGATGAGCGACTCCTTGTTCGCGAGCGCGAGTCGCTTGCCCGCGCCAAGCGCGCCGAGCGTGACCGGAAGACCCGCGAATCCCATCACCGCGTTCACGATCACGTCGGCGCTCTGGGCGAGACCGTGCAGGCCGTCGTCACCCACGACGACCTCGACGCCGGGTTCGATGAGTTCGAGCAACGTCGAACGATGCACTTCACTCTTCACCGCGACGAACTTGACGTCGAACTCCTTCGCGATGGCCGCAAGTTCACTCAGTCGCTCACCGCCGGCGATCGAGACGAGTTCGAAGCGCTCTCGCTCTCGTCGCAGGACGTCGAGCGTCTGGACGCCGATGGATCCGGTCGCGCCGAGCAGCGCCACGCTTCGGCGCGGGGGCGACATCGTTAACTCAGTTTGAGCAGGTGCAGGAGGTAGTACATCGTCGGCAGCGCGAACAACAGTCCGTCGATCCGATCGAGCAGTCCCCCGTGACCCGGCAGCAGTCGACCCAGGTCCTTTAGACCCAACGTGCGTTTGACCATCGACTCGAAGAGGTCGCCGAGGGGCACGACGATGGCCAGAGCCAGCGCCGCCTCCACGCCGTGGGTCCGCGTCCACGGACTCACCAAGGGCAGGAGGATCGCGCCGGCGAGCAACGTGATGACGGTGCCGCCAATCGTGCCTTCGACGGTCTTGTTCGGCGAGAGGGCGCTGAGCGGTCGACGACCGAGCCAACGACCCGTGAAGAGCGCGCCCACGTCGTTACAGATGGTGAGCGCCAGCGCCCCGAAGACGTACGCCATGCCGTGACGATTGGGGTAGGTGTGTGGTGAGAGCATCAAGATGCCGTACGAACCGAGGACGCCGACCCAGACGTAGACGAAGATCGTCGCGCCCAGACCGTCGAGCACGTCGATCTTTCGTTCGGCGCTCATGTACCAGATGAAGCCGAAGACCACGAGCAGGACCGTGACCGCGCCCAGCACGACCAGACCCTTGTTGTAGACGGCGACGCCGAGCGTCAACACCGCGACGAGGCCCAAGATCGTCGCGGGATGGGCGCCGACGGAACGGAAACCTGCGTAGGCCTCGGCACTCGCGAAGGCCAACGAGGCGAGGATCAAGACCGTCACGCCCACGGGGCCGGCGAAGAACACGGCGAAGACGACGACCGCGAGCAGGACGCCCGTCATGGTCGCGCTCGAAACGTTGCTGGACGAGCTCTGTCGCACCGCGCGTCCGGCGAGGGGATTCGACGTCGCGCGATGGCGCGTGCGCTGGGCTCGCGTGGGCGCCGGGCGGGGTGCCTCGACGCGTACGGCCTCTTCGGCGATCTCTTCGTCGGGCAGGATGAACTCCCACGGCCGCGCGTCGTCGATCTTCTCCTCACCAGCCAGAATGGACGCGTCGAACTGATCTTCGTGCGCGACCCAGTCCGCTTCCCCTTCGCGCCACGCCGGCGCGGGCACGGTCGACCACGGGTCGTCGCTCTGCGCCGCTTCGCGCGCGACGACGATCGGTACCTGACCGGTCGGCGCGTCCGTCCAGTGTGGCAACAGCGTCGTGGGGTCGACCGTCGGAGCGTCGTCGACGAGGTCAGCCGCCATCTCCGCGCCGGTGATGGTGACGCGCGGATCGTGCGTGCCCGTCACCGGAAACTCGCTGGTGGGTTCGTCGAAGCTGGATCCGTCGTCAGACTTCAAGAAGTTCCTGCTCCTTGTGCGCAAGCAGCGCGTCCACGACGGCCACTTCGTCCTGGGTCATCTTGTCCAGGACCTTCTCCAGTCGTTCGATCTCGTCACTCGAGAGACCCTGTTCCTTCTCGAGCGTCTCCAGCTCTTGGCGGGCGTGGCGACGAACCCCTCGTAGCGCCACGCGGCCCTCCTCGGCCTTCGTTTTGACCATCTTCACGAAGGATTTGCGGCGCTCCTCGGTGAGCGCGGGAAAGGCGAGGCGAATGACGTGACCGTCGTTCGAGGGCGTGAGCCCGAGATCGGCGTTGCCGATGGCTTTCTCGATCGCCGCCATCGAAGCCTTGTCGAAGGGCGAGACCACCAAGAGCCGTGGTTCGGGTACCGAGAAGTTCGCCAACTGCTTGAGCGGCGTCTCGGTTCCGTAGTAGTCGATCAGCAGTCCCTCGATCAGTGACGACGTGGCGCGGCCGGTGCGCACCGAACCGAACTCGTTCTTCACGTGCTCGATGGCACGCACCATACGCTCGCGCGTGTCTTCCATGACGAGGTCAACGAGTTCGTTCTCCATTACTTCACCAGCGTACCGACGGGACGACCGTCGAGGGCTCGTCCTAAGTTTCCGTCGGCCATCAGGTCAAACACGCGTAACGGCAAGTGGTTGTCCTTACAGAACGTGATCGCCGTCATGTCCATCACGCGCAAGTCGCGTGCGATGACCTCGTCGAACGAGATCTCGTCGAACTTCACGGCGTCATCGTTCTCGCGCGGATCCTTGTCGTAGACGCCGTCCACGCCACCGTGGGTACCCTTCAGGACGATCTCGGCTTCGACTTCGGCGGCGCGCTGTGCCGCCGGGGTGTCGGTGGTGAAATAAGGGTTGCCCATGCCGGCCGCGAAGATCACGACGCGCGCCTTTTCGAGGTGTCGAACGGCGCGCCGACGAATGTAGGGTTCGGCGACTTGATCCATGTTGATCGCCGACATGACCCTCGTGGGTCGGCCGTGATTCTCGATGGCGTCTTGCAGCGCGAGGGCGTTGATGACCGTGCCCAACATTCCCATGAGGTCAGAGTTGGCCCGATTCATCCCGGCCATCGCGCCCGTGGCGCCGCGCCAAATATTCCCGCCGCCGATGACGACCGCCAGTTCCAGCCCGCCGCGCTCCATGGCGGCGGCGATCTCTCGAGCCAAGAAGTCCACCGTGGAGGCGTCGATCGTTTCGTCACTCGCGGCCGAGGCCAGCGCCTCACCCGACAGTTTTAAGACCACTCGACGCACGACGATGTCCTATCCCCCGATGACTACTTGAGCGTACGCGCTAATGGTCGCACCCTTCAAGAACTGTTGAACCGTTTCCTTCTCATCTTTGACGTAGGGCTGATCGAGGAGGACGCGCTCTTTGAACCAACCGTTGAGTCGTCCCTCGATGATCTTCGGCAGGGCCGCTTCGGGCTTTCCCTCGTTGCGCGTGATCTCCTCAACGGTCGCGCGCTCTTTGTCGACTTCACCCTGGGGCACGTCTTCGCGCGCGAGGTACAGCGGCTTCGCGAAGGCGATGTGCACGGCTACTTCGTGCGCGACCTCTTCGCTCGCGCCCTTCAGTACGACCGCGACGGCGTTGACGCCACGACCCGACTGGTAGTGGATGTAGGTGTCGACGACCTCGTCGGCACCGGCCTGGAGCCGGTACACGCGGCCGATCGAGATGTTCTCCTTCAAGGTCGTGAGCATCTGCTCCACGTTCTCCTTGAAGTGGCTGACGGCCTCTTCGCCCTCTGCGCAGACGCGCGCCGCGATCTCGTCGGCCAGGCTCGTGAACTCCTCGGACTTCGCGACGAAGTCCGTCTCACAGCGAAGCTCCACGATCGCGGCGACGTTGCCGTCTCGAACGACGGCGACAGCTCCCTCGCCGGCTTCACGATCGGCACGCTTGGCGGCCGAGGCGAGACCCTGGACGCGCAGCCACTGGGTCGCTGCCTCCGAGTCGCCGTCGGTGGCCTCCAGGGCCTTCTTCGCGTCCATCATGCCCACGCCCGTTGACTGGCGCAGTGCTTGTACGTCTTTCGCGGTGATGGTCACCTTGGTTCTCCTCTTTGTTCCTCGTGATGACTTAGGCGTTGGCCGTTGGACTCACCGTGACGGCCGGGCGATTCTGGCGAATGAAGCGACCTTCGGTCACGGCGTCCGCGATCAAGCGACAGAGCAGCGAGCCGGCGCGAATCGCGTCGTCGTTGCCGGGGATCACGTAGTCGATGACGTCGGGGTCACAGTTGGTGTCCACCACCGCCACGACGGGCAGGCCGAGCTTGCGCGCTTCGGTGACGGCGATGTGCTCCTTCTTCGTGTCGATCACGAAGATGGCGTCGGGCACGCGCTCTAGGTTGGCGATGCCGCTCAGGTTACGGTCCAGCTTCTCGAGTTCACGGCTGTGACGAAGCGCTTCGCGCTTGGGCATGTTGTTGAAGTCACCCGCGCGCTCCATGGAGCGAAGTTCGATGAGGCGCTTGACGCGCCCGGCGACGGTGGCGAAGTTGGTCAACATCCCCCCCAGCCAGCGCTGGTTCACGAAGGGCATGCCGCAGGCCTGGGCGTAGTCCGCGATGGGACCCTGGGTCTGCTTCTTCGTGCCGACGAAGAGGATGACGCCGCCCTCGGCGACGAGGTCGCGTACGTAGGCGTAACTCGTCTCGATGCCCGCGAGGGTCTTTCGAAGGTCGATGAGGTAGATGCCGTTGCGTTCACCCAGGATGAACCGACGCATTTTGGGATTCCACCGGCGGGTCTGGTGCCCGAAGTGCACGCCCGAGTCCAATAGCTCTTGCAGGGTGACGAGTGCCACGATCTAGTTTCCTTCCGTATGGTTGCTTTAGCCCCGTGGAGCACCGCGAACGGCGACCGTACGAAACCACGGGGACAACTCACTTGCTCCCCCACTCTGGGAGAGCCTGACCATAATAGTCGTTGGTGACAACTAGCCCCGCGGGTGGGTCTGGCGGTGGACCTTTTGGAGGCGTGACTTCGAGACGTGCGTGTAGATCTGCGTGGTGGTGAGACTCTCGTGACCGAGGAGCTCTTGGACGATGCGCAGGTCGGCACCGCCTTCGACGAGGTGCGTGGCGTAGGTGTGGCGCAGGGCGTGGGGGTGCACGTGACCGCGTGCCACGCGGTGGTCGAGGATCCTTCGCACGTCGCGCGGTCCCAGCCGGTGCGCCCGACGGTTCAAGAACAGCGCCTCGCTCGGCGAGTCGGCGCGCGCCACGTACTCTCGTCCGTCGACGATCCACAGTCGCACCGCCTCGACGCCCTTGCGGTGCAGGGGCACGACGCGCTCCTTGCGGCCCTTGCCGAGGACGCGCAGGAGACCCTGCGCGAAGTCGATGCTCACGAGGTCGAGCCCGCAGAGCTCGGACACGCGAAGACCCGCGCCGTAGAGCACCTCACAGACCGCACGATCGAGCGTGGCCCACTCGTCGTCACCCCAGTCGTCCTCCAGGAGATTGTCCAGCTGTTCTCGCACGACGATCTTGGGTAACGGGTGATCGGGACGGGGAGCGAGCAGACGCGCGGCCGGGCTCGCGCCCAGGTGTCCTCGCTCGACCAGCCAGGCGAAGTAGCTGCGCAGTGACGCCCGTCGACGGATGATCGAGGTCCGCGCGTCACCTCGCTCGGTCATGAAGACCAGGTACTCACGAAGATCCCTCTTCGTGACGTCGCGGGCCCCGGCCGCTCCACGCTCCTTCGCCCAGGCCACGAACGCCTTCGCGTCCGAGAGGTAGGCGCGCTGGGTCGCGTCGGCACGGTCGACGGCGCGCAGGGTGTCGGCGTAACCCTGCAGGTACCACCGCGAGGTGGCCCCTTCTCGAGCGCGCACAGCCGACACGCGTCAAGGCTAGTGATATCACGGTTCTCCACGGTGACTCAGTAGTCTTGGCGGAGATTCCAAAGGAGTTGGGATGCCCCGTATCTTGATCGTGGAAGACGACGACCACATTCGCACCGCGCTTCGCCTCATGTTCGAGGGCGAGGGCTTCGAGGTCGACGACGCCCCGACGGGAGAAGTCGGCGTCGCCCTCTTCTCGCGCATGGCCTCGGACGTGGCGATCGTCGACGTCATGTTGCCGGGCATGACCGGCTTTCAGTGCTGTCAAGCCCTTCGGACCGCGAGTGATCTGCCCATCGTCATCGTGTCGGCGCGTGACGAGACCGCTGACGTCATCCTCGGCCTGGAGTCGGGCGCCGACGACTACGTCACCAAGCCCTTCGTCCCCGAAGAGCTGCTCGCGCGCGTTCGCGCCCACTTGCGCCGTCGTCCGGACAAGAGCACGAACGCCTTCCAACTCGGTGAGCTGCGCGTCGTACCCGACGAGGGCGTCGTGCGTCAACTCGACGGCACCGAACTGCACCTCACGTCCACGGAGTTTCGACTGCTCACCGACTTGGCGACGGCCAACGGGCGCGTGCTCTCGCGTGAGGATCTTCTCGAGCACGTCTGGGGCTACGACTACTTCGGCGATAGTCGACTCGTGGACGTCCACATTCGCCGCCTTCGTATGAAGATCGAGCCCGACCCCGCTAGCCCCACCTACCTCGTCACCGTCCGAGGAACTGGCTACAAGCTGGTTCTCTAATGCGCAAGCGGAGTCTTCGACTTCGTCTCTTGATCACGTTCGGACTCGGCGCCGTCATCCTCAGTGGTCTCTTCGCTTCGCTCACCTACGAGGGCTTCCATCAGGTGCTCGTCAACGAACGTCTCCAGACCGACATGAAACAGGCCTACGTCAACGCCGACCTCGTGCGCAGCACGCTCTACACCGCGCCCCCGACCCTGAGCGGCATACTCAACTCGATCGAGAACGCGACCAACTCGAGCGTCCTCGTCCAGACCTACAATCACTGGCTTTCACGAAGTGAGGGCGCGTCCACCAAGGACGTTTCGCCGGCCTTCCTCGCCGACGTGCGACGGGGGCAGCCCACCTCGCAGATCCTCAACATCAAAGGGAAGTTGATCTTCGTCGTCGGCGTGCCCATCCCGGCCGTGGAGACCCAGTTCTTCGAGGTCTTCAAGCTCGGCTCGCTCGAGCACACGTTGCAGCTCTTGATGCTGGTGCTGGCCGCGGGCGCGCTCGTGACCTTCATACTCGGCATCGCCGGCGGTCTCTGGGTGACGCGCCGGACGGTCCGGCCCTTAGAGAGGGTCTCGCTCGCCGCCGCGGCGATCGCCGAGGGCAACCTGTCGACCCGACTGCAGGTCACTCGGGCCGACCGCGAGGTGCAACAGCTCACGGAGTCGTTCAACGAAATGGTGGGCCAACTCGTCGAACGACTCGAGCGCGACGCGCGATTCGCGAGCGACGTGAGCCACGAGCTTCGCTCGCCCCTCACCACCCTCGCCACGACCGCCACGGTCCTGCAACAGCACCGACTCGAACTGTCCCCCGCCGGACAGGAGAGTCTCGACCTTCTCACGGCCGACCTCTCCATCTTTCAGTCGCTCGTCGAGGACCTGCTCGAAATGGCGCGCAGCGACGCCGACGCCGTCCCGCTCGTCATCGAAACCGTCGCGGCGATTGAACTCGTGCGTCAGTGCGTCCGCTCGGCCGCTCGGCGCCACGGGCTTCTGGAACCGCCGATCGAGGTCGCGCCCGCGCTCGACGACCCTCTCGTCTCGGTGGACCGTCGACGATTCGAGCGCGTGATGACGAATCTCATCGATAACGCGCACCACTACGCCGGTGACGCGACGACGATTCGAATGGACTACGAGTTTGGCCAGCTCGCCATCAACGTCGACGACGCGGGCGCCGGCGTGGCGCTCGAAGAGCGTGAGGCGATCTTCGAGCGGTTCTTTCGAGGTCGGGCCGCTCACGATCGGCGCGTCGTACGCGGCACGGGTCTCGGGCTCGCGCTCGTGCGCGACCACGTGCGCGCCTTCGGCGGAACCATCCGCGTCCTCGATAGCCCCGAAGGCGGCGCGCGCTTTCAGATCCTGCTGCCCGTCATCGACGAGGAGCCGTCGTGAAGAGGCTGCGCGCGTTGACGCTCTTGGTGCTGGGTGCTCTAGCGCTCTCGGGCTGCACCTTCGTGGCGCCGAACGCGGCACCCGTTCGAATATCGAAGTTGAGCGATCCCTACGGCCTCTTCAACCAGACGATTCCCGGCACCAACAACGCCCGCGTGCGCTTCATCACCCAACCCGTCTACATCGTGGACGCCACCAAGCACTTGGCGCCGTCGAGTCGTATCGTGCCCTCGCCGCCCACCCTGGCGACGGTTATCGGTCAGCTCCTGCTCGGCCCGACGGCGATCGAGACCTCCGCGGGCTACTCCTCGGCGCTGCCGACCAACCTGGTGTTGATCTCGGCCACGGTGCGCAACCAGATCGGCTACTTCAACTTCGCCACGCCCCTCAGCTCTCTGTCACGCGCCCAGCAACTGCTCGCCGTCGGTCAACTCGTGCTCACGGCCTTCGACGTGGGCGCGACGCGGGGCGTCGTGATAAAGGTCGCCGGCGTAACCCAGCGGCTACTCGTGCCGAGCGGCGCGCGCACGACCCTGGTGTCGGAGAATGACGTGCGCAGTCTCTTGAACTAGTGCGTGGCGAGGGGGCGAAGCGCTGGTGCCGCGCTCCAGAGGTGTTCGAGGTCGTAGTACTCGCGAGCCGTTTCGTCGAAGACGTGCACGATGACGTCGCCGTAGTCGAGCGCCACCCACTCACCCTGCGAGAGCCCCTCCACGTGGTTGGGCTTCACGTCGAGCGCGAGGTCTACCAGTCGTTCGATCTCCTCGGCCAACGCGCGAACCTGACGGTCGTTACGACCCGACGTGACGATGAGCGCGTCGAAGGAGTCGACCAGTTCGCGCAGGTCGAGCACCACCGTGTCGACGCCGACCTTCTCCTCGGACGCGACGATGGCCGCGTTCACGAGTGTGGTGACGTACGAGGAGTAGGGGCCGCGAGCCAGCTCGCCGCTCGTCACGTTGTCACTCAGTGGGCAACTCCCAACGCGACGAGTGCGGCGAAGAAGGGAACGGCCAAGACGGTCACGCCGACGAGCGCGTAGCGCTGCTTCGTGCGCCGTACGTCTCGACGTCGCGGCGCGGCCTCCAAAACGTTCAGTCGTGTCGACTGCGGCTCAGTGAGGTCGAAAATTCGAACTGCCATTGGAACGACTCTAGCCCCGCGCCCCTTCGAAGAGCGGAATGACGCTCGCGGGCAGGAATTCTCCAAGATTCTGGTAGCCGTCCAGCATTTCACGGATGTACGTGCTCGAGAGATCCACCGGTTCCATGGGGATTTCGAAGCAACGCCAGCCCTCGGGCGCCCCCGACAGCGATCCCGGACGTGGAACGATCCCCACCGCCACGAGGTCACGAAGGACGTCGGCCTCGTGCCAGTGATCGAGCTGCGCGGCCAAATCAGCGCCCACGATGAGGTCCACGGCGTCGACGTCGTCGAGCAGTGCTCGCACCGTGTCGATGGTGTAGGAGGGGCCCTGACGTCGGATCTCGAGATCGGAGACGTCCACGAGCGCCAGGTCGTCGAAGGCCGCGTGGGCCATCGCGAGGCGTAACGCCGCCGGACGTACGTCGGCGACCTTCAAGTAGGGATCGCCCGCCACGGTGACGAGCAGGCGGTCGAAACGCCCGCAGCGCGCCGCCGCCTCGAGCGCGGCGACGTGTCCAAAGTGCGGCGGGTCAAAGGTCCCGCCGAAGAGACCGAGGCGCCGAACTTTCACCACCGAATCCTAGTTAGATTGCCCGCTCGAGCAAGAAGCCCCTACGCTTGGTGGATGGAAGCGACGTCGCTCGAATGGACACCACGATCGTGGCGCGAGCACCCCGTGGCGCAAAGTCCGACCTGGCCCGACCTCGAGCACCTCGCGCGCGTCGAGCATCAACTCGCCAACAAGCCACCCCTCGTCTTCGCCGGTGAAGCGCGGCGCCTCCAAGAGCACTTGGCCCTGGTCGCGAGCGGTAAGGCCTTCTTGCTGCAGGCCGGCGACTGCGCGGAGTCCTTTCACGAGAGTTCGGCCGACACCATTCGCGACAAACTGAAGGTCATCCTGCAGATGGCCGTCGCCCTCACGTACGCGGCCGGCGTGCCGGTGATCAAAGTGGGACGCATCGCCGGACAGTTCGCCAAACCCCGAACCGACGACTTCGAAGAACGCGACGGCGTGCGGCTCGAGGCCTTTCGCGGCCACATCGTCAACTCCGACGAGTTCACCGCCGAGGCGCGCCGCCCCGACCCCGAACGACTTCTCGCCGCCTACCACCAGAGCGTCTCGACGCTCAACTTGCTGCGCGCCTTCACCACGGGCGGCTTCGCCGATCTCTCGCGCGTGCACGCGTGGAACCAGGAGTTCGTCGCGAACTCCCTCGAGGGCAAGCGTTACGAAGTCATCGCCGACGAGATCGAACGAGCCCTGCAGTTCATGAGGGCCTGCGGGATCGACCTCCACGACGACAGCGCGCTGCAAAGCGTCGACTTCTACACCAGTCACGAGGCGTTGATTCTCCCCTACGAGCAGGCACTGACGCGTCAGGACTCGCTCACCGGCGACTGGTACGACTGCTCCGCGCACCTGTTGTGGATCGGCGATCGCACTCGCCACCTCGACGGCGCGCACGTGAACTTCCTGCGTGGCGTGTCGAACCCCCTCGGTCTGAAGGTGGGGCCCTCCCTGGGTGTCGACGAGCTGCGCCGTCTCGTCGAGGTCCTCAATCCCGACAACGTGGCGGGACGACTCACGCTGATCGCGCGCATGGGCCACGAACGGGTTTCGGAACTGCTGCCGCCCCTCGTAGAGGCGCTGCGCGACGAAGGACGTCACGAGCTGTGGGCCTGTGACCCGATGCACGGGAACACCTTCGTCGCCTCGGGCGGCCAGAAGACGCGCCGCTTCGACGACGTGCTCTCCGAGACCTCGCAGTTCTTCCTCCTGCACCAGGCGCTCGGTACCTGGCCCGGGGGCCTGCACGTCGAGCTGACCGGTGATGACGTCACGGAGTGCCTGGGCGGTGGCTCGCGCCTCGACGAGGGCGACCTGCACTTCAACTACACCTCGATCTGTGATCCCCGACTCAACGCCACCCAGTCCCTCGACTTGGCCTTTCACGTGGCCGAGTACCTCCAGCGCTACGCGACACCGATCGGCGACAGGTCGTTGTAGCGAAGGAGACGGCGCCGCGCGCCGTCGAACTCGACCTCGGTCATGGAACAGTGCTCGATGCGCGGCTGTAAGCGCGCGCCGCCCGGCAGTCCCTGGTAGAGCTTCATCGCTTGTTCGATGAAGCCCCCGTGCACCACGAGCACGACCAACTCGTGCGGGTGACGTGCCACGAGGCGTTCGATCGCGTCGACGCAGCGTTGGAAGAAGTCGAGCAGTGACTCACCGCCAGGCACGTTGACCTGCGAGGGGTCCTTGCTCCAGTCGGGCAGCGGATAACGCTCGGCGATCTGCGACCAGGTCAGTCCGTCGGCCTCGCCCACGCCGAGTTCACCGAGCGCCTCGTCGGCGAGCGCGGCGAGCTCGTCGTTGATCGCCGGGCGCACGATCGCGCCCGTCTCGATGGCGCGCGGCAGCGTAGAGGTGTAGAAGGCGCTCGTGGCGGCGAGCTCGCGCGTCAACGTGAGTCGCCTCGCCAGCGCGAGTGCTTGACGGCGTCCTCGCTCGGTCAGTCCCCCGTCGCCGAGGGGTCCGCCGGCGAGTCCCATCGCGTTGGCGACGGCCTCGCCGTGGCGAATCATGAGCAGTCGCGTCCCGGTCGGCACGGGACCACGTTGACGGAATCCTTCGGGCGGCAGGAGTTCGGCGAGACTCACGCCAACTCCCCCACGAACGCCTCGAGTTGGCGCAGGGTCCGACACTCGATCACCCGGTCACAGTACGGCGCGTACTGCGCCACGATGGAGTCGCCGCTGTTCCAGTAGCTCGTTGGTTCGGGGTTCAGCCAGTAGACGGCCTTCGCGCGGTAGTGCAGATCGGCCAGTACTTCAGCGTGGGCCTGGTGGTAGTTGTTGCGCGCGTCACCGAGGATCAACACCGTCGAGCGCTTGGTGAGGTCCTTCGCGAATCGGTCGTGGAAGGTCACCAGCGCTCGCCCGTAGTCCGAGTGACCGTCGAAGGCGATGACGTCGGCTTCGGCGTTGATGCGCGCGACCGCGTCCGCGGGGTCTTCCACCCCCTCGAAGAGTCGCGTCACCTCATCGAGGCCGTCGACGAAGACGAAACTACGGACCTTGGAGAACTGGGAGCTGATGGCGTGCACCAGGTGCAGGGTGAAGCGCGCGAACGACGCCACGGAACCCGACACGTCGGCGATCACGAAGATCTCTGGTTTGGCCGGGCGCGGCGGCTTGAAGCGTAGGTCGAGTGGCACCCCGCCGGTCGAGAGGCTCCGGCGAACAGTGTGGCGAAGATCGACCGGCCCTCGGCGGCGCCGGCGGCGCTTTCGCGCGAGGCGCACCGCGAGCTTTCGACTGAGTGGACGCAGCGCGCGCTCGAGTTGGGCCATCTCGTCACGATTGGCGTGCATGACGTCGAGGTCCTCGGGCAGGGGTTTGCGCACCGATTTCGCCAGCGCCTCCGAGCCGCGGTCTTCGACGAGCCGCTCACGGATCTCGCGTTCGATCTCGGCCTTCAATTGTGCGATCCGCGCCGTCACCTCGTCGCGCGCCAGACGCTGGCCGAGTTCGTCGGGGTTCTCGCCCAAGGTCCCCACCAGCAGGCGCTGCTCGAGCGATTCGAGCTCGAGGTTGCGAAGTGTCCGGTAGAGGTAGTACGTCCCGCCGACGGGTCGGCCCGGCTCCATGCCCGCGTAGCGCGAGACCGCTTCACGAGCGCCGAGACGCATCGCGTCGGGGTCACCGTCGCGCAACGCCCGAAAGAGCAGGTCGGCGAGCTCTTGGGCGCTCATGCTCGTCGATCCCGCGCCCTCCCCTCGCGAGGGACCGGGCCCGGTGGCGCCCGCCGCCCCCTCACGCTCGTGGCGTTGCGCGTCGAGTTCGTCGCCGAGGAGCGCCTCGGCGCTCTCCCACGAACGAATCGAGAAGTACACGTCGAACGCGGTGTTAAAGACGGGCAGGTGATCGCCGTCCTTCACGAGCGTGGCGCCGAGGGTGGCGCGCAGCATCCCGCGGTCACCGAGGTTGATGACCTCGACCGCACGCGCCGCGTCCACGTGCTCACTCATGGACACCGGGATTCCGGCGGCGCGCAGTTCGCCAATGAAGTCGCCGAGCAGGTTAAGCAACGGGCCTCGAGCGTCCGAGCAGCTCCTTGGTGGCGCGCTCGATGTCGGACTGGTACTTCAACAAGATGTGCAACGTCGCCGCGGCGTCCTCGTCGCCGATCTCACTTCGACCGAGCACGACCAGCGTGCGCGCCCAGTCCAACGTCTCCGACACCGACGGCGCCTTCTTCAGGTCGATGGTGCGCAGCGAACGAACGACCTGCGCGATCTGCTCGGCGAGCGCGCTCGAGATACCGGGCACGCGCGAGAGGATGATGTCGCGCTCGCGCTCGACGCTCGGGTAGCCCACGAAGAGGTAGAGACAGCGGCGCTTCAGCGCTTCGGAGAGCTCGCGGGTGTTGTTCGAGGTCAAGAACACCATGGGAATCTGTTTGGCGCGAATGGTCCCGAGTTCGGGAATGGAGACTTGGTACTCCGACAGGATCTCCAGCATCAACGCCTCGGTCTCGAGTTCGACGCGGTCAACCTCGTCGATGAGCAAGACCACCGGATCACTGGCCGAGATGGCTTCGAGCAGGGGGCGCGTCAACATGAACTCCTCGGCGAAGATGTCCTCTTCGAGGTGGTGCCACTCCTCGGTGCCCGCCCCCTCGGGGCGCCCCGCTTGGATGCGCAGGAGCTGCTTGCGGTAGTTCCACTCGTAGAGGGCCTTGGACTCGTCGAGTCCCTCGTAGCACTGGAGTCGGATGAGTCGCGCGCCGATCGAGTCCGCGACGGCCGTGGCGAGGGCCGTCTTGCCAGTGCCCGCCGGTCCTTCGACGAGGACGGGCTTCGCGAGACGGTCGGCCAGGTAGATGACCGACGCGATGGCCTCGTCACTCAGGTAGTCGTTCTCCGCGAGGAGCTTCTTCACCTCGTCGGGCGATTCGAAGCGCACCGGGGGCACGCTCGTGAGACCGAGTCGTTGGGCGAGCTCTACTCTCGGGTCTAGCGCACTCATCGGATCTGTCCTTCTCCTCGCACGACCCACTTCAGACACGTCAGTTCGCGCAACCCCATCGGACCGCGCGCGTGCAGTTTCTGCGTCGAGATGCCGACCTCGCCGCCCAGACCCAACTCGCCCCCGTCGACGAAGCGCGTCGACGCGTTCACCAAGACGGCCGCCGCGTCGACGCGACGGATCCACGCTTCGGCGTGGGCCGGGTCTTCGGTGAGAATCGCCTCGCTGTGGCCCGTGCCGTACTCGCTCACGTGGCGGATCGCCTCGTCGAGTCCCGACACCACTTTGACCGCCAGGATCAGGTCGAGGAACTCTCTCTTGAAGTCGTCATCACTCGCCGGGGTCGCGTCGGGCAGGTAGACCCGCGCGCGCTCGTCGGCGCGAAGTTCGACCTCGGGCATCGCGAGCGCGAGCGCCGGCAAGAACGTCGCGGCGATCTTCTCGTGCACGAGCAGCGTCTCGGCGGCGTTGCACACGCCCGGACGCGAGGTCTTGGCGTTCTTCACGATGGCGAGCGCCTGATGGAGTTTGGCCGAGTCGTCCACGTAGACGTGGCAGTTCCCGTCGCCGTCCAGCACGTAGGGCACACGCGCGTGTTCGCGCATCGCCGCGATCAGACTCGGGCCGCCGCGCGGAATGAGACAGTCGAGCACGTCGGTGAGTTGCATGAACGCGGTCGCCGTCTCGTGCGAGGGATCGTCGACGAGCGACACCCCGGCCGCCGCGAGGCCCTCCTTCTCGAGAGCGTCGTGCCAGAGGCCGACGATGAAGGCGTTGGTCCTTTGCGCCGTCGACGAGCCGCGCAGGAAGGCCGCGTTGCCACTGCGCACGCACAGACCCGCGACGTCACTCGTCACGTTCGGCCGATTCTCGTACACCACGCCGATGACGCCGAGGGGCACGCGCACTCGTTCGACGCGAAGTCCGTTCTCGCGGGTGCTCTGATCTTGGGTCTCGAAGAGCGGGTCGGCGGCCTCGGCGATCTCTCGTAGCGCGCTCGACATGGAGAGGACGCGCTCGTTCGTCAAGGTCAGGCGGTCACGGCCGGCACCGGATTCGCGGTACTCACCGACGTCGATCGCGTTGCGCGCCAGGAGTTCGTCCGTCGCCTCTTCCAGGCGATCGGCGACGTGACGAAGGACGCCGCGGCGCGACGCGTCCGAGGCCTGGGCGAGCTCTTGGGCCGCGCGCTTCACGGCGGCGCCCTGGATCGTCAACGCACTCGTGGTCATGGACCAAGCGTAATGGGCGCCGTTACGGTCGCCGTAAGAGCACGAGGTCGTCACGGTGCACGACGACGTCCTCGCCGTCCTTGAAGGACTCCGCCGACACGCGCACGAGGCCCTTCGCGATCGTGTCACCGTCGGGCCCCTTCACGTCGACGGCGTCGCCTTCGACGAAGGCGCCCGCGAACGACTCGACACCCACCCGCAAGAGGCTGCGGCCGTGTTGTTCGAGCGCCTGGCGCGCGCCCTCGTTGATGGTGAGCGATCCGTGGCTCGCGACCGCGAAGGCGATCCACGACTTGCGGGCCGACAGTCGCTCGGGACGCGCGAAGAACGTCGTGCCGAAGCCGGGACGTCCCTCGACGGCTTGGCGAAGAGCGTGACTCGCCCGAGCGGGCGCGATCACCGTCGTGACGCCCGACCACGTGGCCATGTGCGCCGCCGCGAGTTTCGAGGCCATCCCGCCACTGCCCACGCCCGATCGACTGGACCCGGCCGCTTCCATCAGGTCGGCGTCGAAGGCCGCGACCTCTTCGATCAAGGTGGCCGAGGCGTCGAGGCGCGGATCGGCCGTGAGCAGTCCCTCGGTGTCGGTCAAGAGCACGAGGCGCGACGCGCCCACGAGATTGGCCACCAGCGCCGCGAGACGGTCGTTGTCACCAAAACGGATCTCCTCGTCGGCGACGGCGTCGTTCTCGTTCACGATCGCCACGACGTTCAGCGTCGCGAGAGCCTCGAGCGTGCCGCGCGCGTGGAGGTACTGTCCTCGATGTGAGAAGTCGAGCGGCGCGAGGAGCACCTGACCCACCGCGACGCCGTGCTCGCCAAAGGCCTTGCGCCACGCGTGCATCAACAGAGGCTGACCGACGGCCGACACCGCCTGCAAGGTCACGGCGTCGCGCGGGCGCGCGCGGGCGTTACCCACTTCGGACCATCCGGCGGTGATCGCGCCCGAGGTCACGACGACGACCGACCAGCCCTCGTCGCGCAGGGCGACGACGTCGGCGGCCACGCTTTCCAGTACGTCGTAGGCGACGTTGCCGGCGTCGTCGGTCACCGACGACGTGCCGATCTTCGCAACGACACTACGACTCGTCATCGCCCCCGGCTCCGTCGAGTCGCCCGTGACGCGCGAGTCGCTCGCGACGCGTGGCGCGGTGGTGCTCGCCGCGGTCGAGCCCCGTGCCCACGTCGTCACGCCACCACTCGAAGGAGAGCGTTGCGATGGTGACGACGTCGCCGTCGCGCACGCCCGCGCGCGCAAGGAGGCGGTCAACCCCGAGCTCGCGTAGTCGATGGATGATCTCGGCGAGGGCCTGATCGTCGGTGAGGTCTTGGAAACGCACCGCTCGTCGCGCGGCGCGCCCGTGCACCGTCCACGACGTCGGCCCGTCTCGTTCCACGGTGATCTCCTCGGGGAGCGGTCGGTGCACGACGATCTCGTGTTCGAGCTCGTCGGCCTCGTCGTTTCGTTGGCGGGCGACGAGCCCGGCGAGCGTGGCGACCAACTGATCGAGCCCCTCGCCCGTCACGGCCGAGATGCTCTGGACGCCGTCGAGCTCGTAGGCCGCGACGTCGCCCTTCGAGCCCACGACGACGCGCGGACGCGTCAACAGGTCGGCCTGGTAGCGACCGAGCTCGCCGAGCAACACCTCGAGTTGTTCCTCGGGTGGGCGCGGGGCCATCGCCGAGAGGTCGAGCAGGACGCAGAGCACCCGCGCGCGCTCGACGTGACGAAGGAAGTCGTGGCCGAGACCGCGACCCTCGGCCGCGCCTTCGATGAGCCCGGGGATGTCGGCCATGACGAACTCGGTGGCGTCACTGGGTCGAGCGGACCTCGCGCCGACCCGCACGACGCCCAGGTTCGGCACGAGGGTGGTGAAGGGATAGTCGGCGATCTTCGGTCGGGCGGCCGACACGCGTGAGATGAGGGTCGACTTGCCCACGTTCGGAAAGCCAATGAGGGCCACGTCGGCTTGAAGTTTCAGCTCGAGGTCGAACCAGTGCTCCTCGCCCCTCTCGCCCTGCTCGGCGAAGGCCGGGGCGCGTCGCTGGTTCGAGAGGAAGCGGGCATTGCCCTGTCCCCCGAGGCCGCCCTCCGCGGCGAGCCAGCGGTCGCCGGGGCCCTTCAGGTCGACGAGGAGTTGGCCCTCGGGACCGTAGACCATGGTGCCCAGCGGCACCGAGACCACGACGTCCTTGCCCCGGGATCCGTGCTGGCGCTTCGACGTGCCGTGCTGGCCGTCGGTCCCGCGCCGGAAGGGGTGGTCGCGAAAGCCGAGCAGCGAGGCCTGGTTATGGTCGGCTTCGAGCCAGACGTCGCCGCCCTTGCCCCCGTCGCCGCCGTCCGGGCCGCCCTTGGCGACGTGGGCCTCTCGGCGAAAACTGACGCACCCCGCGCCGCCGTCACCGGCTTTGGCGTGCAACTGCGCGCTGTCGACGAAGGAGGACACCCCCCTATCCTACGGCCCGACCCTGGCGGGCTCTCTAGGAGAGGAGTTCGTCGACGGCCGCGTCAAAGACGCGTTGATGACGCGCGACGTCGGAGGCGGTCGTGGCGGGACACATGAGCGCCATGTTGTGAAAGGGCGTCAACAGCACGCCGCGATTGACGAGGTAGAGGTGCAGGTACTCCTCCAGGAGCGGATCCGAGCTCCTGGCGGAATCGCCGCCGTTCACGGGCGCGGGCGACGCGAATCGATACTCACAGCGCGCACCGAGCTGGGTGATCGACCACTCCAGGGCGCGCTCGTCGATGGTGCGTTGGACGCCCGCGGCGAACGTCGTCGCCAGATCCTCCATGGGACCAAAGACGTCGTCGGTCAGGACCTCCCCGAGGACCGCGCGCATGGCGGCCAGACTGAGCGGGTTACCCGCGAGCGTGCCACCCACGCCACCCACGTCTTCGAGGTCGACGCCTTCGACGGCGCCGGCCAAGACGCGTTCAGCGAGTTCTTCGCTCAGTCCGTACGCGCCACAGGGCACGCCGCCGCCCAGCGACTTGCCAATGGTGACGGCGTCGGGCTTTAGGCCGTAGCGCTGGGTCATGCCACCGGGTCCGGCGGAGAAGGTGTGAGTCTCGTCGATGATGAGCAGCGTCCCCGTGGCGTCACAGAGTGCGCGCACCCCCTCGAGGAATCCCGGCTCGGGCAAGACAATGCCGATGTTGGTCAGGGCCGGTTCCGTTAAGACGGCCGCCACGTCGCCGTGACGCAGTTCGCGCTCGAGGGCCGCCAGGTCGTTGAACTCGACCACGCGCGTCGTCGTCGTCGGGTCGACCATGGGCGCGACGTTGCCTTCGCGCGAGTGGGCCGTACCGTTCTCGTCCACGACCACGAAGGTCTCGTCCACCGTGCCGTGGTACGAGTAGGAAAAGACGAGGATCATCGGTCGCCTGGTCGCCAGACGCGCGAGGCGCAACATCCAGCGATTGGCGTCGGTCGCCGAGAGCGTGAACGACCAGCGAGGCAGGCCAAATCGTCGCGACATCTCCGCGGCCACCCACTGCGCGTCTTCGTTGGGCAACATCGTCGTCACGCCCCCCTCGACCCCCACACGGCGCGTCAACGCCTCCATCAGGGGCGCCGGTGAGTGACCGGCCATCGCCCCGGTGTCGCCGAGGGCGAAGTCGACGAGCTCGAAGCCGTCGAGATCACGAATCGTGGCCCCGTGGGCGCCCGCAAAACCTAGGGGGAAGCCCCCGGCCCACTTCGTCATCCAGGTCATGGGCACGCCGCCCAGGAGGTTCGTCGCCGCCTCGCTCAGCGCTTTCGAGCGTGGGTGAGACGTGACGTAGTCAGCGCGCTCTCGAGCCACCAACTCCCTTATTTTCTGGCGATTGACGGTGTCCATCGGTCCATCCTAGGGCGTGCAATGTGAATTTCTCTGTGGAGCAATCGAAGGAAACCATCTACCAACAGGATTTTTAGATTTCCGAAATTGTAATCAGAGTCAATTCTTAGGACGATATCCGTATTTTTCCTTGTTTTTGGGCTAAAAATGACGGTGGTTGCTGGAAAAGCCCAGTTCCGTTTCAACGAGAGTAAGGAGTCGACCGGTGAACAAGGCCGAGTTGGTAGAAGCAATTGTCGCCGAAAGTGGCGCCACCAAGAACACCGTGGCGGAGGTCCTCAAGGCATTCGAGGACGTCGTCGTGGGCAACGTTTCCAAGGGTGAAAAGATCGTGCTGTCGGGGTTCTTATCATTCGAGCGTGTTGAGCGTAAGGCGCGCACCGCCCGCAACCCTCAAACCGGTGAGGCGATTCAGGTGAAGGCATCGCGGGCCCCGAAGGTGTCCATTGGCTCGACCTTCAAAAAGGCCGTCAAGGGCGCGTAGTTCTCGCTTCAAACTGAGAATCCCCCGGGCCAAGACCCGGGGGATTCTCTGTTTTAGGAGGAAAACTCAGTTGGCGAGAACGTCAACCAGTTTTCTGCCGCCTCGGAAACCGAATTTGACAGTTCCTTCAGCGAGCGCGAACAGCGTGTCGTCCTTTCCGATGCCGACGTTGCGGCCCGGGTGGAACTGCGTGCCACGCTGGCGGACGATGATGCTGCCGGACTTGACGAGCGTACCGTCGAAGGTCTTGACGCCGAGACGCTGGGCGTTGGAGTCACGGCCGTTACGAGTAGAGCCGCCACCTTTGGTCTTTGACATCGATACTCCTTAGGCCTTGGCCGAAATCTTGGTGATCTCGACGGTGGAATAGTGCTGGCGATGGCCCCAGCGCCGGCGCTGGATGGCCTTCGCCTTGTAGGTGAGCGCCCGGATCTTGGGACCCTTTTCCTCGCCAATGATCTTCGCGGTGACCGTGGCGCCCTTCAGCGCGGGACCGGCGACGACGTCGTCACCGTCCACGAGCAAGACGGGCTGGAACTGGACATCGGCACCGACCTCTTCGGAACGTAGATCCACGCGGACCACTTGGCCCTCGGTGACGCGCTCTTGAGATGTGCCTACACGGATAACGGCGTACATAAGGTTTCCATACTAGCCGATGACTCGAAAGCCCCGTGACTAGAGACCCGTTTTCACGATGAAGCCGCGTCCGTCACAGACACTGCACACCACCGAGAGCGACTCGAGGAGCCCCTCGTTCACGCGCTTCCTCGTCATCTCGACGAGTCCTAGTTCCGAGATGTCAAAGACCTGGGTGCGGGTCTTGTCACGAGAGAGGGCCTGGCGCAGCGCCGAAGCGACGGCTTCGCGATTCGCCCGCGACTCCATGTCGATGAAGTCGATGACGATGATCCCGCCGATATCGCGAAGGCGTAGCTGGCGCGCGACCTCGTCGGCGGCTTCTAAGTTGTTGCGAAAGACTGTCTCTTCGAGGTTGTTGGTGCCCACGTTCTTGCCGGTGTTGACGTCCACGACGGTCAGGGCCTCGGTGCGCTCGATGATGAGCGAGCCGCCCGAGGGCAAGAAGACCTTCCGATCGAGCGAACGGTGGAGTTGCTCGTGGACGAAGTAGCGCTCGAAGAGGGGAAGCTCTTCGCTCGCGCGGTCGTAGTACTCGATGCGATCGGCCAGTTCGGGGTTGACGGCGAGCACGTACTCGCGCACCTTCTCGTACAGGGTACGGTCGTCGATCAGGACCGCGCGGTACTCGTCGTTGAGCTCCTCACGGAGCACGCGGACCGCGAGGTCGAGGTCGCGGTACACGAGGCGGGGTTGATTGGACTTGGCGACTTCGGCCTCGATGGCCGACCACTTGTCCACGAGCGAGGTCACGTCGCGCGCGAGGTCGTCGGCGGTGACGCCCTCGGCGGCGGTGCGAATGATGATGCCGTGGCGAACGGGCTTCACCTCGTCGATGATCTTTCGAAGACGTCGGCGCTCTCCATCGGGCAGGCGCTTCGAGATACCTATCGTCGACGAGTTCGGCACGAGCACCGCGAAACGTCCGGGCAGGGAGACTTCTTGGGTGAGGCGCGCGCCCTTGGCGCCTATGGCGTTCTTCGTAACCTGACAGACAATGGTCTGGCCGGCCTTGATCATCTCTTCGATGCGCTTGTCGTTGGTGGACACACCGTCCACGTCCTCGGTGTCGAAGGAGACGTCGCCCTTGTAGAGCACCGCGTTCTTCGGGATGCCGATGTCGACGAACGCGAGTTCCATACCGGGCAGGACGTTCTGGATGCGGCCCACGTAGATGTTGCCGTCGATCTGGTTGGTCTCGTCGGCGTTCTTCGCCACGGTGTACTCGACCATCGAGCGACCTTCGAGTGTGGCGATGTGAGTGCCGTCGGTGGTCGTGTGCACGGCCATGAGGTAGCGGCCCTGGGCGCGGGTACGACGCTCCCCGCCACGACGACGCTTCGCGCGGCCCTGACGTGAGGCAGCCTCGTCGCCCGCCTCGGGCGCCGACGCCTCGACGGGCGCGTCGGCGACACGACGCGGCTGGTTGGACTGCCCGTTCTGACCCCCCTGGCCACCACGACCGTCGCGACCTTCTCGGTTACCTTGACCGGAGCGGCCCCGCCCCCCGCGGCGACGGCGATTGCCACCACCCTGGTTGGACGAGGACGGCGAGGGCGCCGTCGCGCCCGGAACGCCGGGTCGAGTGTCGCCTATCTGCGGTGCGGGTCGAGTGTCGCCAATTCTGGGACTAGACGATGAGGGAGATGGATGGATGGTTTCGTCGCTCACGACGGGTACTCCTTGCGTTCTTGATGGTTAGGGCGTGGCGCGTCGCGCCACGGGTAAAGGCCGCGCGCGGCGAAGAGCTCGCGACGTCGGCGTAAGGGAAAGGGTCAAAGGCTCGTTGGGCCGTGACGACGAGGACGGTCACCATGGTGAGTAGAAGCAGCGCACTGGCGTGTACCACGAGATGTCCTCAATGCTGTGCGTAACGGAGCGATCACTGCGTTACGGCGACGTTCTTTATGCGTCCGGCACCCTTTGTGCCAAAGCGCCCAACGTCCCAAGGTTACCCCACGACGGCCAATAGTTGACTTTCTTGAGCGCAACCACGTCCGAATCGCTACTTCTTCTTCTTGGGCGTGCTCAACTGCGCGCCCAGTTTCAGGGCCGGCACGGGGTGCGCGACCAGAAAGTTGAAGGTCTTCGCGACGACGGGCGCGGACGCGTTGGCACCGTAGCCGCCCTCGGCGATCACGCAGAGTACGACGTACTGGGGATGGTTCGTCGGTCCAAAGGCCACGAACAACGAGTTCGGCTCCTCCCTGGGAGCGTTCGAGGCGGTGCCGGTCTTACCGGCGATGGGAAAGTTCGAAAGGGAGAAGTTGATGTTGGCCTTGAAGGGCGCGTACGCCGTGCCCGAGGGGCTCGCCACCACGCCGGTCAACCCCTGGAGGATGGGATCACGAATCGCGGGCGGAAGGCTCACGTGACCGAGGACGCGCGGCGTGAATCGAAGTACGACCTTGCCGTGGGGATCGACCACCGCGGCGGCGACCTCGGGCGCGTAGCGGGTACCTCCGTTCGCGAACGTGGCGTAGGCGTTGGCCAGCGCGATGGGCGTGAGCGCCGTGGTGCCTTGGCCGAACGCCATCTCAATGTTGTCCCCGGTGTACCAACTGACCGTTGGAAACGCCTTGGGCGCGGCGGCGTGCAGTTCCTTGCGGACTTGTGGCGAATCGACGCGACCTTGCGCCTCTTGAGGGAGATCGATATTGGTGATCTGGGAGAGCCCGTAGTCGGCGGCGACGTTCTGAATTGGCGTCTGGCCGTACTTGTTGGTCTGGGACCAAAACAGGTAACCCAAGTTGTAAAAGTAGTAGTCCGAGGAGACGGTGAGCGCTTGGGGCAGCGTGATGAGACCGGCCGCGGAGTTGTCGTCGTCGTGAAAGACGCAGCCGTGATTGACGCCCTTGAGGCATCCCGGAACGGTAAAGGTTCCCGTGTCGTCAACGATCTTCGAAGCGGAAAGGATACCCGTCTGTAACTCCGCCGTCGCGGTGATCAGCTTGAACGTGCTGCCGGGGGTGTAGAGGCCCTGGATGGCGTAGTTGTTGAACGCCCCCACCTTGAGAAGCTGACGGAACCCACCATTCGAGAGCCCGCTCACGAAGGAGTTGAGATTGTACGAGGGGTAGCTCGCCATCGCGAGCACGGCGCCGGTGTTCGGGTCGAGCACCACGGCCGCGCCGTTGGGCGCCTTGGGAACCAGGCCCGAGACCGGGTCGACGGAGTGCCGGTCGGCCAAGATCTCCGCCGCCAAGAAGCCGTCGAGCGCCTTCTGCAGGGGCGTGTCGATGTTGAGCACGACCGAGTCGCCCACCGTGGGCTTTTTCGTCTGCACCGCGCCCAGGATTTGGTTGTTCACGTTCACCTCGAGGGTGCTGGTGCCGTCGCGACCGCGGAGGTACTGCTCGTAGTAGTTCTCGACGCCGGTCTTGCCGAAGGTGGAGTCCGTCTGGTAGCCCTTGTTGGGATTGGCGTTGATTTCGTTCTGCGTGATGGGTCCGACGTAGCCGAGAATCTGGGCGCCAACGCTGCCTCCGTTGGGGTACGCGCGCGTTGACGTGTCGAGGACCGTGACGCCGGGGAACTCACCGGGGTGCAGTTTGATGAACTCAATGACCTTGGCGGGCGCGTTACCCATGATGGGGGCCGGCTGGTACTGGTTGTACTGCAGGTTCGAGAGATCGCCGTTGATCTGCTTCACGCTCAGGCCCGTCAGCGACGACAACGCGCCAATGATCGCGGGGTGCAACGCTGCCTCGGCCCTCGAGAGTCGAAGCTCGGTGGTGGTGACGTTGGTCACGAGTGGCCGTCCCGTCCGGTCGAGGATCACACCGCGCGACGCGGGAATCGTCGTCGTACGCAGCGAGTTGTACTGGACGGCCGCCACCGAAGCCTTGTAGTCAAGCACCTGGAGGAAGAAGAGTCGAACGATCAACGAAACGAACAGGATCAGGAAGAATCCGCCGATGACCAACCAGCGACGTGCGGGTCGAGCGCCCACCTCGTCGGGTGACGCCATGAGGTCGCGGATGCCCACGGACTTGGGCTCGTTGATCGTGAGGCCCCGGCCGCGAAAGGGGTGCAACGAGACCCACGGTCGCCAAAGTCGCGAGAACCACGAACCACTCGGTCGATCTCGCCACGAACTCTTCATCGACGAGGTCCCCCGAACCTGCTCAGCCACAGCGCCAGTCGCGCCATCGGTCGAGCCAACACGAAAAAGGCCACCGCGTTCACGACCATGGCCGCGAAAAGCCCGTCACGCCACAGCGAAAAGTTGAACGTGAAGAAGCTGGCACCGACAAAGAGCAGCGGCGCCATGAATCCCGCCGCCGCCGCGATGAGTGGCGTGACCCACCACGCCGCCGAATCGAGATCGCCCACGCCTTCACGACCAAGTCGCGACGCACCGTAGGCGAGCAACAGCGCCACTACGGTCGTGAGACCGAACGGTGTCGACGCGTGCGTGTCGAAGAACACGCCCGCCACCAGCGCGCACCACAACGAGATCGCGGTGAGACCGGCCAGACCCATCGCGAGGGGCCAGAGCCACACGATCATGATGACGACGCCCGCGAATCGAAGACCGGAGAACACCGAGAGTTGAATGGCGACGATGACGAGCGTAACCAGCGTCACCGGGACGAGGACTCGCCTCACGCCGCGGGCTCCCAAATCACCACGTCAAGGTAGGACAGATAGCGAAGATTGGCGGCCGGCTGAAGGGTCAAGTTGTACGTCGCGGCGCCGGGCGTCAACGTGACGGTCTTCACTGACGCCACCGGCAAACCCGGCGGGTAGAGCGCGCCGTTCAGCCCGTCCGTCGAGAGCTTCGTGCCCGGCGCGACCGCCGTGCCCAGCGGAACGGCCGTCGCGCCCAGACCATTGTTAAGACCTCGCCCGGACACGATGAGTGACGTCTTACCTGACTTGAACGTCACCCCTACCGACGAGGCGGTGTCGGTGATGAGTCGAACGGTGGCGCCTTTCGGCGAGGTGGCGATCACGCGGCCGACGAGTCCACCGTTGGCCACGACGGGCATGCCGACGAGGATCCCGCTGTCGCGACCCTTGGATATGCCAACCGTCGCCGAGAAATTCGTCGGTGAGAGGGTCGTCACCTGGACGGCGACGGTGGGCAGTGATCCCACGAAGGGTACGTCCAACTGGGTCGTGAGCTGTTGAAGCTGTCGAGCGTAGGCCCACTCCTCGTTGGCGCGCTCTTCCGCCTTGGCCAGTTGGTAGCGCAGCTTCGCGTTCTGTGCAACGACGTCGCTGTAGTTGACCGTACCGGCCAGCATGTGGCCGATCGGTCGCGCGATGGCGTTAACCGCCCAACTAAAGGGGGTGATCACGATGTTGGCTCCGCCACGCAACCCCGACAACACGCCCGTCGTCAGAAAGAGGACAACGAAGGTCGCCACCAGGGCGACGCCGAGGGTCCACGAACGTCGCCGCGAGCGGTCCGTGGCCACGCGTTAACGAGTAGGACTGGTCTTCAACATGCGCGCGAAGACGTCAAGCTCTTCGAGACACATCCCACTGCCGAGCGCGACGCAGTTCAAAGGATCATCCGCCACGATGATGGGCATGTTGGTCTCGTACTCGAGACGAGCGGCCAGGCCCGCGAGGAGTGCGCCCCCACCGGTCAAGACGATGCCTTGTTCCATGAGGTCCGAAGAGAGTTCCGGCGGCGTGCGGTCAAGCGTTACCTTGACCGCGTCCACGATGGCTTGCACCGGTTCTTCGATGGCTTGGCGAATCTGTTCCGTGGAGATGATGACGGTCTTCGGAAGTCCCGTCACCAAGTCGCGTCCGCGGATTTCGGCACGTAACTCCTCTTGGAGGGGGAACGCCGATCCCAGCTGAATCTTGATCTCCTCCGCGGTGCGCTCTCCGAGCGCGAGTTGGAACTCTTTCTTCACGTACGCGACGAGTGCTTCGTCGAGTTCGTCACCGCCCACGCGAATTGACTGACTCGTCACGATGCCACCGAGCGAAATAACCGCGACCTCCGTGGTGCCACCACCAATGTCGACGACCATGTTGCCGGTAGGTTCGTGAATGGGAAGTCCCGCGCCGATGGCGGCGGCCATGGGCTCTTCGATGATGTAGGCCTTGCGCGCACCGGCGAACTCCGCAGCTTCCATCACCGCGCGTTGTTCCACGCCGGTGATGCCCGAAGGTACGCAGATGACCATGCGAGGTTTGGCGAATCGACGTTGGTGGACGCGATGGATGAAGTAGCGCAACATCTTTTCGCAGATCTCAAAGTCGGCGATGACGCCGTCCTTCAAGGGACGAATGGCTTGGATGTTGCTCGGGGTTCGTCCGATCATGCGCTTGGCTTCGGCGCCGACAGCGAGCGGCTTGCCGTCCTTGACGTCGACCGCGACGACGGAGGGTTCGTTCAGGATGATGCCGCGACCGCGGACGTACACGAGGGTGTTCGCGGTGCCGAGGTCGACCGCCATGTCACGACCCAAAAGTGAGAAACGTCCATCAGCCATAGATTCCCTTTATTGAGACGCGAGACACCTCGCGCTCGAGTACAAGGCTAGGGCAAGATACCCGCCGTGGACCAGTTCGTCGCGTTAGGCCAAGTGTGGAAAGAAAATCGCGATTTCTCGTTCTGCGGCCTCGCTCGAATCCGATCCGTGAATCAAATTGGCGGCCATGTCGAGCGCGAGGTCACCACGGATGGTTCCGGGCGCGGCGTCGCCCGGATTCGTCGCGCCGATCATCGTGCGAACGACCTTCCAGGTGTCGTCCGGGCCTTCGACGACCACGACCAAGGCCGGCGAACTGGTGATAAACGACACGAGTCGATCGAAGAACGGCTTTCCCTCGTGTTCTTCGTAGTGTCGTGTCGCGGTCGCCACGTCGATGGTGCGCAGTTCCGCCGCCACCACGCGTAACTGTCGGTGCTCCAGACGAGCGAGTATCTCGCCCACCAATCCCCGTTCGACCGCGTCGGGCTTGACGATGATCAACGTTCTCTTCACGAAAGAAAATCTAACAGTCCTACGAGGTGTGTCGAGAAACCACGTGCAGCACCTCGCCACGAACCTCCGCGACGAGATAGAGGCTGCCCGCCACGACGATGAGATCGTCGTCGGTCGATCGTTCGCGCGCGTGCGCGAGTGCCGCTCTCGCACTCGGATGCTCGAAGGCCACCGCGCCGTGTCGACGAAGCGCGTCGGCGACGTCACCAACCGGCAACGCGCGCGGCGAACGTGGCGCGCAGCAGTGGAACTCGCTGAAGCCCGCTCCGACGAGCGGTGTCACCATGTCGTCGACGTCGCGGCCGGTCAGCATCCCAATCACGCAGCGCCGTTCGCCGCGTACGTCGAACGCTCCGTCTAGCGTCGCGACCAGTGCGCGCACGCCCGCGGGATTGTGCGCGCCGTCGACGACGATCAGGGGATTCCTTGCAATAATCTCCATCCGACCAGGCATTTGAATGGCGGCAAGGGTAGAAGTCACGACCGCGGCGCCGAGGGAGCGTCCGAGGAACGCTTCGGCCGCGACGACGGCCGTCACGGCGTTCACGCCTTGGTGGATTCCGTGGAGAGAGACGAGCACTTCTTCGTAGTAATCGAAGGGCGTCCGCAACGTGATCGCTCGACCACCGAGTGCGAGTTCGTTCTCTTCGAGTTCGAACGTGTCGCCGAGGAGCCACAGCGTCGCGCCGAGCTCGTGCGCGCGTCGTTGCGCGATCTCGACGACGATGGCGTTGGTGGTCGCCACGATCGCCACACCGTTGGGGCGAAAGATCCCCACCTTGTCCGTCGCGATCGCGCCGACCGTCAAGCCCAGTACTGCCGTGTGATCGAGGTCGACGTTGGTCAACACCGAGACGTCCGCGTCGATGACGTTGGTTGAATCCCACGTGCCGCCCATGCCTACTTCAATGACGCCCACGTCGATACCTTCGTCCGAGAAGTGCAACAGCGCCGCCACCGTGAGCAGTTCGAAGCGTGTCAACGAAATCCCGGTCACCGCTTCGACGTCCGAGAGTCGTTCGAGGACCCCGATGAGGGACTCGTCGTCGATCGGCGTCGCGTTCACGGCGATTCGTTCATTCACCGCGTGGAGGTCGGGACTCGTGAACGTCCCCACTCTCAGTCCCGTCGCCTCCAACAGGGCGCTGATGATCGTCGTCGTCGTGCCTTTGCCGTTCGTGCCGGTGACGTGGATGCTCGGGTAGTCGCCCTGGGGTTCCGCGAACTGGGCCAGCGTGTCGCGAATGGGCTGCAGCGTGGGAACGGGCTGACGATTGGGCGCGATCCGTTCGTAGTCGACGTGGGATTCGAGCCAGCGCAACGCCTCAGCGTATGAAGCGAAGCGCACGGTTTAGCTGGCGCGACGGGTACGCGTCGCCGCCTTTCGCATTTCGTAGTTTGGCGCCTCGTGTTGGCGGACGGACGCCGCCGTGACGACGCACTTCACGACGTCGCTGCGACCGGGCACGTCGTACATCGGCTCCAACAACACGTGTTCGAGAATGGAGCGCAGTCCCCGTGCGCCCGTTTGGCGCTCGAGCGCGAGGTCGGCGATGGCTTCGAGCGCGTCCGTCTCGATCACGAGTTCCACTCCGTCCATCGCGAGCACCTGCTGGAACTGTTTCACGAGTGAGTTCTTCGGCTCGGTCAACACCTTGATCAACATGTCGCGATCGAGCTGCTGGACCGCGCTGACGATCGGCAAGCGACCAATGAACTCTGGAATGAGTCCGAACTTGACCATGTCTTCTGGCAGCACGTGACGGAAGAGTTCGATGTCGCCACCGCGACGTGACTGGACGGGCTGGTTGAAACCCATCGACTTCTTTCCGAGACGTCGTTCGATGATCTCTTCGAGTCCGGCGAACGCGCCACCACAGATGAACAAGATGTTCGCGGTGTCGATGTTGATGAACTCCTGGTGTGGATGCTTACGTCCACCTTGAGGCGGAACGCTCGCGACCGTACCTTCGAGGATCTTGAGCAATGCCTGTTGCACGCCCTCGCCCGACACGTCACGGGTGATGGAAGGGTTCTCGGCCTTGCGCGCGATCTTGTCGATTTCGTCGATGTAGATGATCCCTCGCTCGGCGCGCTTGACGTCGAAGTCGGCTGCGGAGAGCAGCTTCAACAGGATGTTCTCGACGTCCTCGCCGACGTAACCGGCCTCCGTGAGCGCCGTCGCGTCCGCAATCGCGAAGGGAACGTTGAGCATGCGAGCCAGGGTCTGGGCGAGGAAGGTCTTGCCGCAACCGGTCGGGCCGAGCAGGAGCACGTTGGACTTGGCGACTTCGACGTCGTCGTCGTGCAGCGGACCGGTCTGGATGCGCTTGTAGTGGTTGTACACCGCGACGGCGAGAATCTTCTTTGCTTCGACTTGGCCGATCACGAACTCGTCGAGGAAGGCCGAGATCTCGCGAGGCGTGGGTAGTTCGTCGAGGATGAACTCAGGACGATCGCCGAACTCGTCAGCGATGATGTCGTTACACAGATCGATGCACTCGTCGCAGATGTACACGCTCGGTCCCGCGATGAGCTTCTTGACCTGCTTTTGACCCTTCGCGCAGAAACTGCACTTTATGAGGTCGCTACCTTCACCGAATTTTGCCACGGGCTCCCCTGACACACTTACGCAGAGACCCATCCTACGGGCCCGCGTCGAAATATCCGGGTACCTAGGCTCGAGACGTTATAACTTCGTCAATCAGGCCGTATTCCACTGCTTCGTCGGCGCTGATGATGAAGTCGCGATCGGTGTCCTTGTTGACGCGCTCGACCGACTGACCGGTGTCGGCGGCGAGCATGGCATTCAACATGTCCTTCATCCGCAAGATCTCACGCGCCTGGATCTCAATGTCCGACGCCTGTCCCCCGACGCCACCCCACGGCTGGTGCAACAACACGCGAGCGTGCGGCAACGCGTAGCGCTTACCTCTTGACCCGGCGCCAAGAAGTACCGCCGCCGCGGAAGCGGCCTGACCGAAACAGAACGTCGACACGTCGGGTTTGATGTACTTCATGGTGTCGTAGATCGCGAGGAGCCCCGTGATGTCGCCGCCGGGTGAGTTGATGTAGAGGTTGATGTCCTTTTCGGGGTCCTCCGACTCGAGAAACAGCATCTGGGCGCACACCAAGTTGGCGATGGTGTCGTCAATCGGCGTACCGAGGAAGATGATGCGCTCGCGCAGAAGGCGGCTGTAGAGGTCGTACGCTCGCTCGCCACGGTTCGATGATTCGACGACCGTGGGGACGAGGTAGTTCTGAGCTCGGTAGTTATCGTTCACGTCACTACCTTAGGCGTCGAGGTCCTCAGATTGATCCGCCTTCAAGAGCGCTCGGTCGATCTCGACGCCCTCGGGATCCACGTACGTGACGTTGTCGGTCAGCCACCGAGACGCCTTCATCTTGGCAACTTCGGCGCGGAACGTGATCACGCGACCGGTATCGCGAAGATTCGAGCGTAGGAGATCGGCCGTCACGTTCATCGACGTCGCCGTGGTCTCGAGTTCCTTGTCGATCTCTTCGTCGGTGGGCTCGAGGTCCTCCGCCTTGACCAGGGCGCGTAGCGCCAGGTCCACACGAACGGCGCGAACGGCGTCGGCGCGAAGCGTTTCGAGCAACTGGTCGGAGTTCTGATTGGTGACCTGTAAGAACGTCTCGAGACTCATCTTCTGCTGTTCCAGGCGGTGGCCGAGGTCGTGCAGGCGTTCGTTGGTCTCGTCTTGGATCAACGCGTCGGGAACGACGTCCTCACTCACCAGGTCACTGAGCGCCATGAGCACGGCGTCGCGTTGTGACATCTGTGCTTCGACGATGCGCATCTTGCGCATCTGGCCGAGGATGGCGTCGCGCATCTCTTCTTCGCCTTGCCACTCGGTGTTCTCCTGAACCCACTCGTCACTGAGTTCGGGCAGCTCACGTTCTTGCACCTTCTTGAGTTTCAACTCGTAGGTGGCGACGACGCCCTGACCGACGGTGCCGTTGAGCTTCAACTCTTCGCCGGACTTCATGCCGACGATCAACTCGTCCACGCCGTCAGTGATCGTTCCCGAACCCACGGTGTACATGAAGTCGCCCATGTCGAGAGGTTCTTCGTCGGTAGCGATCTGTTGCACGTGCACGTCCATCGTCACGAGGTCACCCGTCACGATGGGGCGATCGACGTCTTGAAGCGTCGCGTCGGTCTCTCGGAAGCGGTCGATCTGTGCGTTCACCTCTTGGTCGGTAACGACGGGCGAAGGAATCGTCACTCGAAGCTCGTTCTGGCCCGACAGGTACACCTCGGGGCGTACTTCGACCTCTACTTCGAAGACCAGTTCGCCCTCCTCCTCGCCGGAGGTGATGTTGATGTCGGGCTGGGCGATCGGGTCGATCAGGGTGTCGGCGACCGCGTGGGCGTAGAAGTCGGGAATGGCGTCGCGAATGGCTTCACTGCGCAGCACGCTCGGGCCACCGAGGTGCGCCATCAACACACTCTTGGGTACCTTTCCCTTTCGAAAGCCCTTGATGCTGACCTGCTTCGAGAGCTTCGTGGCTGCGGTGTCGATGGCCCTTTCCATCTCGGGTTCGTCGACTTCGACGACGAGCTTGACTCGGCTGTTCTCAAGAGTGGTGGTGGTAGCGCGCATAAGAGTTGCCAGCCTACCGGCTCCTTGTGAAAGGACTAAATCATGATCACGAGGGCGTCGGCGAAGGCTCTCGCCAGTTCCTCGTCACCTCGGACGACGGTCGCCGAGGCGCGAAGGAACGCGTCCGCCGTGACGCGTCCGGCCGCCCGACGCCAGAACAGCGCCACCGGCGTCGTGATCTCGAGGTTGGGCTCGGCGTCAACGCCCTCCAACGCTCGAGCACGTCCGCCCTCGACGCCAATGAGGACGCTGCGCGCGAGCCGTCCCGTCAGATTGATCCGCACGAGCGTGCCGTCGGCGGCGCGGGCCCGCTTCGCCAGTACGTACGGCAACGCCGCTTCGAACCGGTTGACGACGATCTCTTCGCCGGGGCCGTGGTCGTCCGACGGTTCGAGGAGCGCGTCACGTATGTCCTGGAGGTGGATCCAGCTGTCGAGCACTCTCGTCTCTTGAAAGCGATGAAAGGGACGTTCACCTTCGGGACTCCAGCCCACCCTCTCCCACGTCTCGTCGTCCAGCTGGCGCAGGGCGTCGAGTCGACGAAGCGTCGTGGTTCGAAAGAGGTTCAACAATTCGGCGCCGGGCGTCGGACGAAAGGCCACGACGTAGGCCTCGTTGATCTCACCGATGGGGTTCTTCACGTACGCCGGCCACGAACCGGCATGCTCGGGAACGGGTTCACCGCTCATCATCAACTCGAAGCCAACGAGGTGACCGAGGATGTCGCGAACGCTCCAGCCAGGACAGGGTGTGGGAGCGTCGTAGACTTCGGGGCTCTGAGATCGAAGGGCACGATCTATCGCCGACCACGTCTCGTCGAGCGCGTCAACGATCCACTCGTACGCCATGACTCTCCTTCGCTTCGCCAAAGCCTACGCACGGCGATTCGTTACGACCCAACGGGGTGACTGTGTAACGTGGAGACCTCGGGAAGTAGCGCAGCTTGGTTAGCGCGCCTGGTTTGGGACCAGGAGGCCGCGGGTTCGAATCCCGCCTTCCCGACCACTGCGGTGCGGCCCGACGTAGGGGGCCCATCGCAAAGTGCCCCCGGCAGGAGTCGAACCCGCAACCTGACGGGTAGAAACCGTCTGCTCTATCCAGTTGAGCTACAGGGGCGCGGAATCAAGA
>Ga0307373_10001265_pt1 | contig 47486 bp, 35 predicted proteins | sample OX2MG_FD_202534 | JGI IMG/M metagenome (GOLD analysis project Ga0307373, IMG submission 202534) | Soil microbial communities from Risofladan, Vaasa, Finland - OX-2 | ecosystem: Environmental > Terrestrial > Soil > Coastal area > Acid sulfate soil | place: Finland: Risofladan, Vaasa | collected...
TTCAAGGCCTGGCTACGATCGACGTTCCGCGGAATCGCGCGAAACTGAGACGCCACGCCGGCCGGCCTGCCTACCGGTAGGCAGGCCTGCGACGGCGGCTTGACGCGCTCGCTCGATCCTGCCGGCGCGCAGGCCGAGCGTAGGCCCTTGCGTTCGCTTGCCGTGCTGGTATTCTGTTTGACGTGAGAACTGGGTGCATCCAGAACGGGAACCACGTCGATGATCAAGGGCCGCGCTAAAGCCTGCCTTCGCGGATTCGGCAACGACCCGCGGGCGCTCCCGAGTGCCTTCACAGGAGACAGGCTTTGGCGCGGCCCTTTCTTGCGCGCGTTCGCCCCGATCCGGCCGGGTGACAAAACCGGCAACAAAACCGGTAGTAAACCGGTAGTGAACCGCCAACCCCCGGCCCACGGACGTCAAAAAAGTCGTTTGTTCGGCCGTTACTTGGCTACCGGTTTTATACCGATTTACCGTTGTAAGTCCTTATTTCTCGTGAAAACATGCAAGAGTTTGCAAGCCTCTCGTTTTCGTCGTAACCTGTTGTCATCATTGGACCTTTGGGAAGCGCTTGGGACGGCGATTGCCGTTTTTGCAAGCCGGGGGTTGAGGGTTCGAACCCCTTCGTCTCCATTTCCGTAAGTCAAGCCGACGCCATCACATACGGCGCAGCGGTGATGGTTTTACTGGAACATGATCTGCAGCACGATGATCAACAGGGGCGCCGCGCCGACCAGCAGCGCGAAAAGCGTGATGCCAAGCGGCGGCGGTTCGCGGCGGTTCTTGATCACCACCGGCGCCGCAAGCAACGAGATGAAGCCGATCACCGCGGCCGCGAACAATAAGATCCGCGAGAGCACGTCGAGCCAGCCACTTCCTTCGGACATCGCGAAGTAGTGGGCCACGGCGAAACCCAATTCACAGACCAACGCCGTCATGACCATCAGCATCCAGCCGATCGTCGCCGCGTCGACCGCCCGGCTCTCGCCGATGGCAGGCCGCCGCGATCGCTTCTTGGTCCGTTTCGACATGGTTGAAACCGCCTCGTTGGCCCTCTGTGACAGGGACAATTGGAAAAGATGACATATCCATCCCTCGGCGCATAGTCCCCCCGGCATGGCGAACTGCGGAGACGATTTGCCCAATGGCCGCGACTGACCTAGGTTTCTTGAGGCGAGTAGGAGCTTATCCCGGAACCGCCCGGCAGGCGGGACGCCTACACCACCATGGCGGCGACGCCTGCGCCACAACGACTGCAACCATGTTTCGCGCGGCATCCACGAGTTCGCACCCACGCCTGTGTCCGTCGATTTGCTGACACCTCCGATCGGTTGGGACGGCGTCGAAGCCGCGGTGCTGGTCTTGCGCGAAAGCGGCGAGGGATTCGCCGAGTTCATGTCGCGGCAAGTGGGTGAGCTCGAACATTGCCGCGCCGAACTGGAAGACCGCGCGGGACGCGTGGCGGCGGCCAGGCGAAAAATCGGCCGAGGGCGACGCGCGCTGGGCAAGTCGCGGCAGGCGCTCGACGAAGGTCGCCAAACACTGCGGCGCGACACGATCGAGGTGCGACAAGAAGCCCAGCGACTGGCGCAGGCGCAAGCCGAGATCGAAGCGGCCCGGGCCGAACTACTCCGGCTACGCGAGTCGGGCGAGGCCGAGACCGGCTCGGCCACTGCGGCGAACACTTCGCCGGAATTGGCCGCGATCCGCTCCGAATTGAGCGATGCGCGCGGCCAGATCAGCCGCTTGGCCGATGCCACACGCGAACTGGCCGACACCCGAGCCGAACTGGCCGACACCCGAGCCGAACTGGCCGACACCCGAGCCGAACTGGCCCAGGCGCAAAACGAACTGAACCGGCGCGGCGATCCGCGCGACCACGCGGCCGCGATGGAGACCTTGCGCGCCCAGGTCGAGGCGATCGAGCGCCAGCGCTCGGCGCAGGAGAGCGAGTTGAGCGATGCCCGCGGCCAGATCAGCCGCTTGGCCGACGCCACGCGCGAGCTGGCCGACACCCGAGCCGAACTGGCGCAGGCGCAAAACGAACTGAACCGGCGCGGCGATCCGCGCGACCACGCGGCCGCGATGGAGACCTTGCGCGCCCAGGTCGAGGCGATCGAGCGCCAGCGCTCGGCGCAGGAGAGCGAGTTGAGCGATGCCCGCGGCCAGATCAGCCGCTTGGCCGACGCCACGCGCGAGCTGGCCGACACCCGAGCCGAACTGGCGCAGGCGCAAAACGAACTGAACCGGCGCGGCGATCCGCGCGACCACGCGGCCGCGATGGAGACCTTGCGCGCCCAGGTCGAGACACTCGAGCGCCAGCGCTCGGCGCAGGAGAGCGAATTGAGCGAGACTCGCGGCCAGATCAGCCGCTTGGCCGATGCCACGCGCGAGTTGGCCGACACCCGAGCCGAACTGGCCCAGGCGCAAAACGAAGTGAGCCGGCGCGGCGAACCGCGGGACCACGCGGCCGCGATGGAAACCTTGCGCGTCCAGGTCGAGGCGATCGAGCGCCGGCGCTCGGCGCAGGAGAGCGAGTTGAGCGATGCCCGCGGCCAGATCAGCCGCTTGGCCGACGCCACACGCGAACTGGCCGACACCCGAGCCGAACTGGCCCAGGCGCAAAACGAACTGAACCGGCGCGGCGAACCGCGGGACCACGCGGCCGCGCTGGAGACCTTGCGCGCGCAAGTCGAGACGCTCGAGCGCCAGCGCTCGGCGCAGGAGAGCGAGTTGAGCGATGCCCGCGGCCAGATCAGCCGCTTGGCCGATGCCACGCGCGAGTTGGCCGACACCCGAGCCGAACTGGCCCAGAGCGAATTGAGCGATGCCCGCGGCCAGATCAACCGCTTGGCCGACGCCACGCGCGAGGTGGGCGTGCTCGACAAGGAGCGGGCGCTGCTTGAAGTCGAACTCGAAAGCGTCCGCGGCCGTCTGACCGAAATGGCCGAAGCGGCGACTGCCGATCGAGCGCGCATGACCGCGGAGCGGGCCGTGTGGGCGAGCGAACTGAAACTATGGCGCCAGACGCTCGATCGACTGGCCCCAGCGCCGCCCGCGCCGGAACGGCCGACCGCGGCGAGCGTCGCCACGGCCCCGCGCCCCGGCGCGCGGGGCGACGGCGACCCGGTGCTCGAATCGGTCATGGCGCAATTCGACATGTTGCAAAAAGAAATCGCTCAACGACGAACGGGGGGGAAAAGAGAGGCACGATGACGACCTACGCGGAACCCTTGGAGATCCTGGCCGGCTTGAGCGCCGGCCTGCTTGGCGTCGCGGGGCTTGGTTGGGCGGCCTGGCGCCGGCGTCGCCGCCGCGCCGCGCCGCCCCAACCGCGGGCCACGACGGAAGGCCGCGCCACCTGGACGCAACACGACGAACCACCCGCGGCGCCGGCCGCCGGCGCCGGCGCCGACGTCGGCTCGCTGGTCGACGGTATGTTGACACAGGATCGCTACGCGCTGCTCTTGCGGCGGCAACTTGTCTCGAACCTCACGCACGAGCAGTTCCAGGCCGCGCGGGAGGCGCTCGAGCAGGGAATGTCGCTGGTTCCCGAGGGAAACGTGACGTTGGGAACCTGCGACGAGGATGACGAAACCGGCGGCGACGTGGTTTGGCACGTCAGCGGACTGTTTCTCGACCGCTACCCCGTCACCAACCGGCAGTACCGCCGGTTCGTGGCCGACGGCGGCTACGAACAGATGGCCATCTGGGAGCCGCAAATCTGGCCGGCGATGCTTGAGTTCGTCGACGCGACCGGCTGCCCCGGCCCCCACTACTGGCGGAACGGCCGCTACGCCGACGGCGAGGACGAACATCCCGTGGTCGGCGTGAACTGGTACGAGGCGGCCGCCTACGCGCGCTGGGTCGGCAAGCGGTTGCCGAGCGAGGCCGAATGGGTCAAGGCCGGCGCCTGGCCCGTGCCGCTGACCGACTCGCGCCAATCGCAGCGCAAGTTTCCCTGGGGCGACACGATGGACCGTCAGCGCTGCAACCTTTGGGGTTCCGGCCCCGGCCGAACCGCGCCCGTCAGCGAGTTTCCGTCGGGCATCAGCGTGGGGGGCGCCTACCAGTTGATCGGCAACGTCTGGGAATGGACCACCGGCAACTTCGGCGCCGGCGAATGCGCCGGAAGCGACTTGACTCTGCCCGTACCGATGAAGAGCATCCGCGGCGGGGCCTTCGATACCTACTTCGAGCACCAGGCCACCTGCCAGTTCCAAAGTGGTGAAAGTCCGCTGTCGCGCAAGCACAACATCGGCTTCCGCTGCGCGCTGAGCCTCTGCGACATCGCGGCCCCGATCAACCCCGGCCGTGGCGATGAGTGCGAATTGGCCGCGGTAACACAAGGAGATTCCGAATGATCAAAGAAGGCACTTTGCCCCTCGATTCGTTGCGGTTGGCACAGTACGCGGCGCGGACGCCGTGCTATATCTGCGCGAGCGACAACATCGGCGACGCCGAGCTCTGCCACCGCTGCTTGGCGCCGATGGCGCTGGCGCACCAGTCGCGAACGCAGAAGGCCCCGCCGCGGATGCTCGCCACGGTCGGCGCCAGCGGCGTCGGCAAAACCGTCTACCTCGGCATGCTGCTGGATATGCTCTCTCGGCAGCCCGACCGCTTGCAGGTCGTGGCCCGCGGCGCCTTCTCGATCAACTTGCAGCAGGCCACGGCCTCGGCCCTGGCGCGGGGCGAGTTTCCCGCGAAGACGCCCACCGAGCCCGACCGTTGGAACTGGGTGCATTGCCAGGTTCGATCGGTCGGACACAAGGCGCCCGTCGAGTTGATCATGCCCGACATGGCCGGCGAGGCCCTGTTCGAGGAAGTCGATCATCCGAATTCTCACGAAGTCATCCATCCGCTGCTGTCGAAGTGCGCGGGCGTACTGATCCTGATCGACACGGTCAAGCTGCAAGCCGGCTCGCTCGACCAGGACTACTTCACGATGAAGCTCTTGAGCTATCTGGCCGAACTGAACTCCGAGGCGAAGCACGGCGGGTCCGAACGGCCGATTGCGTTCATCCTCACCAAGGCCGACGAGTGCGAGGAATGCTTCCTCGATCCGGCCGGGTTCGCGCAGTCGCGCGCGCCGGGGCTGTGGCGGCAGTGCCAGGAGCAGTTTCGCAACGTCCGCTTTTTCGCGGCCGGTGTCGCCGGAGGCTGCGCCTACCGCACGCGCCGCGGCGCGCGCGTGCGCGTTCCGCTGAGGGTCGAACCGCGGGGCATCATCGACCCGTTCGAATGGTTGTTGAAACAGTTCAAAGGCTGATAAGGCGAGGATCTTCCATTGCTCATCGAACAAGCAATTTTCACGTCGGTCGAAAGCGACCGCCGCGACGGCTATCAGCTCGCGGCGCACAGCGCGGGCGTCGTCAGCGCCGACTTGCGCGAGTTGTCCCTCTGGGGTCCGTCCCACGACTCGCTCTTGGAGACCGGGTCGGACGCCGTGAGCGTCAATTTCCACCCTCTGCCCAGCGGCGCCTTCTGCGTCTCGAAAACCACGCCCGCCGGAGAGGAATACAGCGGCCGCGGCGAAAAGATCTACACGCAGTGCCTGGTCGTGCCGGCGGAGGTGCTGGCGCGTTTCGGCAACAATCCCTTCGCGCTGTTGACGGCGGCCTTCGCCCAGGGGTCGTTGCGGGTGTATGACAAGGTTCCAGACTTGCTGGAACCGTTCCGTCTGGCGGGCAAGGCGGCCGCCGTCGACCAGGCCCTGCTGTGCCAGTTGCTCAGCGAGCCGGGAATCACCTGGCTGGGAGCGGTCGTCGAGGCGGCCCTGTCGAGCACGTCCCTGGCGCTGGTCGCGGGCCGCCTACGGCCGCGGCTGGTGGCCGGGCTGATCAACTGCCTGCCGGTCGAGTGCCGCACGGCGTTTTCGTTTTCGACGGGGCTGAAGCATTCGCCGCGCCGGCCGTTTCGCTTGTTCTGCCTCGCGGACGACCGGGCCGAGCAGCGCCGTTTGGAACGCCAATATGACATGACGATATTGCAGTTGAGCGGCAAGCCCCCCATGCGATTCACGGTCACCGTCGGCTGGAGCGGGTTCGTCGCCTGCACGATCGCCACCGGCAAGACGTCGTTCCTTGCTCAACAGCTTGGCAAGGGCCGCCCGAATCTGACGTTGGCCGACCTGCCGCGATTGGGCGATGAGTTGCTCGAAGCGCTGGCGGCGCCGGCCATTCCGCCGGACGAGTCGGCTGCAAGCCCGGCGTATCCGAACGAAAGATCCTGCCATGTCGTCGCTGAGTTCCGCACCCCGACGGAGCCGCCGGTGGACGATGTTCCGCTGTGGCCGGAGTCGGACCTCGGCGACGAGCCGGTGGTCGAGCACGTCGGCGCCGTGGCCGGCGAGCCGTACGACGATCTGCGCCGCGCTGACGCGCCGCATCCGCGTTTTCAGCGTGCTTCGCAACTGCCGGGCACGGCGCCGTCGACGACGGGCGAGCCGCCCGATCCGGCGCAGGTTCTCGGCGCCGCATGCCCGGCGGCCATCGAAAAACTCGAACGACTGGACGACACCGTGTTCGAGGCGATCGCCGGCAAGCCGGGCGCCATTGAGCAGTTGCGGAAACTTTGGCCCGAGGTGCTGGCCGAGGTCGGGCCCGAGTTGGTCGAGGAATCACGCGAGCAATACCTGCGGCACGCCTTGCGCATTTGGCGCGACTGCGTCGAGGGAGATGAGATCCGCAATCCCGCCTTGGCCGCGACCGCGATCGGCGTCGTCTGCTTGCTCTTCAACGAGTAGCTCGCCGCGCGTCGCCGAATTCGCGAGAATTCGGGATCCATCCTTGTTCCCACGCAAAGCGTGGGAACACAAAAGCTGTGTGGCCGCCGCGGAGGGCCGGGAAGAGACGCTGCAACTCCTTCGTGAAGCGATTGAATTCCATCGTGATCCGGGCTAGCCGACCTCGATCTGCGAGTACGTTGAAGGATGCCGGCCAGTGTTCAGCCGGGACCACCACCGCTACAATTGCCTTGTGGGAGTCGCTTTGGATTGCGCTTGCCAAGAACCCTTGAGGAGACTGCGCGGTGGCTAATCTTGCGGATCGGATCACCGTTGACCCCAAGCAATGCGGCGGCCGCCCCTGTGTCCGGGGCATGCGCATCCGCGTCAGCGACGTGCTGGACCTGTTGGCGAATGGCCTCAGCCCCGAGCAGATCGTCGATGAGTTGCCGGACCTAGGCTGACGGATACGCTGTAAGTTCCCGACTCGCGCTCGATTCGCGTCAGGCTGGAAGGCGCTGGAAAGCCTAACCTACGATGCGAATCGTCCAGGCGACTGGTCTTGCCTTCGTCTCGGTTACGGGTTATGGGATACCTTGCTTGCGCCGCGGGTTATACTGCACGCGGCCAAGAATGAGACGTTTTGTCACGAGAACGTGGTGGCTGGTGGCAGAGTGTAAGCGATGCCCCGGCTAAATAGCGACGCGACCGGGGCATCGCTTAGGCTCTGCCCCAGCCACCGTGAATGTTCCATTCCTGCCGCGTGAAGTATAGCGTCAAAGCCGGCAGCGAGCAGTATAGCAGTATAGCTGTCAATCGTCGCTCCCAGCGGGGCAAGCGGGGCGAGCCGGGCAAGCCCGGTGGAGGCGTCCCGGGTCTGGCAAAGGAGAGCGGTTCGTGAAGGATGGTAAAACAGGAAAACTCGCGCGGTGGCTGAGTTGCTGTCTAGCCATGACGGCGATGGTGGTGTTGGCCATTGGGCTCAATCCCTGGTATGGTCGGTTGGTGGCTCGCCATTGGCAGGACGAGTGGGCCACTGTCCGCGACGAGGAAGCGACAGATCTGGCCGAACGCATCGCGGCCCTGGGCACTCCCGGTATCGGGGCGCTGGTGGCGGGCATGGGTTCGCAGCGAGAAAGCGTCGTCGACGCCGCTCGCTGGGTGCTGTGCCGCGAGGTCGACGATTGGGAGCGTTTGCCCGCCGGCGAAGCGAGCGTGAGGCTGGCCCTGCTGATCGAGTCGTTGGCCGCCCAATCCGAACAATTCAGCCCGCCGGCGCGTGTGACCGCCGCCGATCTGGCGGTGCGAGTGTTGCTCTGGCCCACCGAGAACGCCGTCGTCGAGCGCAGCCGCCTGGTGGCGGATTGCGCATGCGTGCTCAAGGCATCGGGCGACCGCACGGCGGGCCACGTCGCCCATCAGAAACTGATTCCGCATCGTGCCGCCGCTCGCCGCGGGCCGGTGCAACTCGCCTCGTTCGACGAACCTGCCAGGGCGACGCGAAGTGTGGCCGAACGGATCGGCCGTCGTTTGCCAAGCGGCCTTGTCGAGGCGCAACCGCTCGAGCGGGCGACGTCAGGCGACACGGCGCCGTTATGGGCCGAGGGCACGCCGCGGCGATTGGCGCTCGATCCGGCGGCCCGGCGATTGGTTTCCACGGGCAGGCCGCCGTCGTCGGATGAGGTGTCGCCGTCGCAAGCCGCCGAGGCCGTCGTCGTCACGGCCGGCGCCGATGACGATTCGCCGGAACGACACGTCGAGCGGATCAGCGGCCGTATAGGCCATTCAGAAACGCCTTGACGAGCCGCCACGAGAGGATGGCGGGAGGGGTGCTCCGCTCGTCATGGCCCGCATTCAGACGGGGGCCGGGTTCCGCTCCGCGAATCCCCGCTGATGCCAGTACGGGTATGGCGGTGTCGTGGCGCTTGCGGCGTCAAGCTTGGCCATGTGTTCGGGATGCAGGTTCCAGCCGACGGCTTGCAGGTTTTCGCGGAGTTGCTCCTCGTTCCGCGCGCCGACGATCACCGTCGCCACCGACGGCCTTTGCAAGAGCCAATTGAGCGCAATCTGCGGCACGCTCTTTCCCGTATCGCGTGCGATCTCATCGATGGCGTCGACCACGCGATACACATGCTCGTACGGCACGGGCGGACCGATATCCGTCGCGAGCTTGCTCTGCAGGCGGCTCGCCTCCGGCAAGGGTTGGCCGCGCCGGATCTTGCCGGTCAGTCGGCCCCATCCCAGCGGGCTCCAGACGACCGCGCCGACTTTCTGGTCGAGAGCCAGCGGCATCAATTCCCATTCGTAATCGCGGCTAATCAGCGAATAGTACGCCTGGTGGGCGACGTAACGAGGTAGCCCATACTTCTCTGAAGCGGCGAGCGATTTCATCAATTGCCAACCCGAAAAGTTTGAGCAACCGACATAGCGGACCTTACCGCCCCGAACGAAGGCATCCAGAGTATCGAGCACCTCTTCGACGGGTGTCAGCGCGTCAAAGCCGTGTAGTTGAAACACGTCGATGCAATCCGTTCCGAGCCGCCGCAGGCTTCCCTCGATCGCGCGAGTCAGGTGATGCCGCGAGGAACCAACGTCGTTGGGACCATCCCCGCAGCGGAACGTGGCCTTCGTCGAAAGAATGACCTGATCGCGGCGACCCTTGATCGCCTGGCCCAGAATCTCCTCGGCCGCTCCACGGGAATAAATGTCGGCGGAGTCGAACATGTTGAGGCCCGCTTCAAGGCAAACGTCCACGAGCCGCGTCGCCTCGGCGACATCGCTCTGACCCCATGCTTTGAACAGCTCACCGCGACCTCCGAAGGTTCCGGTGCCCATGCTGAGAACCGGCACCTTGAATCCGGATTTTCCAAGTTGTCGAAACTCCATCGTCCATTCCTTTCATTCAAAGTTGTACAATCGCTGCTCCTGTTTTACACTACGAGCGCCGGCCCTAGAACCCATCGCCCCGTTGGAAAGCGATACGCGAGTTCCTCCCCGGGCCATGAACCTACATGCCCAGCCGCACCCAATGGTTGTCGAGCATGAAGTCGAGCAGCCAAGGATGCGTCCAGGGGTTCCAGGTGGGATAGCTCACCGAAACGACCGATAACGCCAGCAAAACGAGGGCCGCGCCGCGCGTCCAGCGTCGGCCGGCCGCGGCGTCGCACAGAGGTAACATGCCGACAAGCCAGAGGGGCGAAAACCAGAAGACCCAGCGGAAACCGCTGGACATGCCGCCGTAGTTGCGGTCGTTCTGACTCACGCTCAGATAGAAGGCGATCGTGACCAGCGACACCGACGTCAGGAGCAGGCCCAGCGCCCTCCAATCGGGCTCGCGCCGCAGGCAGAGCCAGACCATGCCGCCGACGCTCAAGAGCCAGATCGGCGTGAGCGAGAAGATGCCGTGATGGCCGATCAGGACGTGCAAGGCGTAAACGGCCTGGTCAGGCTCGCCCTGGTCGATTTCCGAACGGTTCTTGGGTTTCGACCAATACGAGTCGCGGATCTTGCCGTCGCGTTCGAACTGGTAGTCGTACCAGTTGTCCGCCTCGTGGCGATGGGCGTAGGGCGGCCGTAGCGAATGGTGCGACAACCAGTTGGTGCCCACGGCGGCGGCGGCCACGACCAATGCGGCGGGCACGAACGCGATCAACGTCTGGCGAGGCGCTTTCCACAACAGGCCCACGGCCACGGCGGCGAAGAACGCCAGGGCGGGCAATTCGTTGGCCACGCTGAAGGCGGCGAAGAAGCCGGCCACGGCGAACCAACGCAAGCGGCGCTCGCCGTCGTACACGATGCGCAACGCCGCGTCGAGCGTGATCGCCGCGCAGACGGCCGCCGGCAGGTGGTTGTTGATCGCCACCGCGAACGTCGAGAGAAACGTGCCAAAGGTGGCCGCCGCCATCACGAACAGCTTTCCCCAGTCGGTCGCGCCGAATCGCTCGACCAACCTCGCGACGACCAGGAAGTAAATGACCAGCGGCACGAGGTTGAACGTCACAATCATGCCGCGGCCAATCGAAAAGGGGTGGGTGTCGAGCGTGGCCCCGGTCCCTTGGTAAATCAGCCAGTATTCGCCTGCCATCAAGGTGGCCAAGAGGGGCGGCTTGCTCGAATAGAGGTGGCCTTCGTCGGCCGCGGGCGCCTCGCGCCCCAGGTCGTCGTGCTTGACCATGTCGATCGTGTCCCAGTTGGGCTGGCTCACGATGTCGTCGATGGCATACGTGCCGTGCTCGACCAACGCACGCACCGTACACCAGCGGCTGCGGTCGTTGGCGCTGAGGAAGGGGCGCTGCTTTTGCCAATCGCGACGCTTCCCTTTGTCCTTCAGGTGCTTCTCCAGGCGGATGTAGTCGACCGAGTTGACCGCCAGGATGCGGCCCAGGATCGAGCCGGCGCTCAAAACGATCAAGAGCAGGTAGGCGGCTTGGCGAAGTCGTCGGCGCGGGTCGTCCGCGGGGCTGGTCATCGTGGTTCCTCGCCGGCCGGCCTGTCTTCCTCGCCGGCCGGCCTGTCTTCCTCGCGGGCCGGCCTGTGTTCCGCGGCGGCGGACCTGAATCGGGATGGCGTTTCCTCGGCGATCGAGTAGGTGTCGCTGTCGCGACCCTGGTAGGCGATGATCAGCTCGGCCAGGAAGCCGATCGACATCAATTGTCCGCCCAACAGCAAGGCCCCCAGTGAATAGAGCACGGCGGGCCGGTCATGCAAGGGAACCAGATTCCACTCGGGGCGCATCTGGGACACGATCCAATAGATGGTCAGGTAGCCCAGCCCCAGGCCCCCGAGCACGAAGAAACCCAACCCGACCGCGCCCAGGGCGTGTTGCGGCCGTTGGCCGAAGCCGGTAAGAAACTTGACCGTCAGCAGATCCAAGAATCCTTTCACGAACCGGCCGACGCCGTACTTCGAGCGGCCGAAGCGGCGCGGGCGGTGGCTGATGGCGATTTCGCCCACCCGAAAGCCGCGGGCGTGGGCCAGCACCGGCACGAAGCGATGCAGTTCGCCGTAGAGCCGCACTTCGGCGAGCACTTCACGCCGGTAACATTTCATGCCGCAGTTGTGGTCGTGCAGCCGTACGCCCGTCAAGCGGCTGACCATCCCGTTGAATACTCGCGACGGCCAGACCTTGTGCCAAGGGTCGTGGCGGACCTGTTTCCAACCGCTCACCACGTCGAGATCCTCGCCGACGCGCGCCAGAAAGTTGGGGATCTCGGCGGGATCGTCTTGCAGGTCGGCGTCGAGCGTCATCACCAGTTCGCCCCGCGCCGCGGCGAAGCCCGCCGCCAGCGCCGCGGCCTTGCCGAAATTGCGGCGGAAACGGATGCCGCGCACCCGCGGATCGGCCGCGGCCAAGCGCCGGATCGCCTGCCACGAGCCGTCGGTCGAGCCGTCGTCGACGAAGATCACCTGCAACTCGTAGCCCTCGGCGCGGGCCACCTCGTCCAACTCGCGGCACAGCGTTTCCAAGCTCTCGGCCTCGTTGTAGACGGGGATGACGATGGAGAGCATGGGAGATCAAGGATGAAGTGGTAGGGTGGGCACCGCCCACCGGAATCATGGTGGGCGGTGCCCACCCTACGTTTTCCGCAACGCGCGGTCGATGAACTCGTACGCCTCCAGCCGGATTTCGGGCGGGAAATCGTGTTCGCAGTCGGGATAACGAACTTCGAGCTCGTCGGTGGCGCCGAACAACTCGTAAACCTCGCCGGCGGCGGCGATGGCCTTTTTCACACCCGCCACCTCGAAGTTCGCGTCGTGCAAGGGGGAGTTCGAGAAAAATGCGCGCGGGGCGAGCGAGGCGACGACCTCGTAAAAGTCGAATGGCACGCGGTCGGCGTCGAGACCGTACACGTCGCGCAGCCGCGGCATGTAGCGGTCGCTGGTCCAGCCGGCGATCTTGCCGTCGTAATAGTCGTGGAAGGGCGTCCAACCACAACTCGACACGACGACCTTCAACCGCTCGTCGAAGGCGGCCACGAACATCGCGTTGTGCCCGCCGAGCGAGTGGCCGATCACGCCAATCCGCTCTGGATCGACCTCCTCGCGCGCTTGCAACAAATCGACGCAGCGCATGTGGTTGAAGACGCCCTTGATCGAACCGGAGGCGCGGCCGCCGGCGTTGAAATCGTACTGGTACTCGCCGAACGACGGGTAATCGGGCGCGAGTACGACGTACCCCCGCCGGGCCAACTCCGCGCCGTAGTGCAGGTTGTTCATCGGGCCCATGCCCGCCGGCTCGTCCTTGCCGATTTGGGTCGTTTGGTGCAACGCCAGCATGGCCGGCAAGTGGGCGCCGGCCGCCCGTTTGGGCAGCAGCAGCCAGGCCGGTACGCGATCGCCTTCTTCGGCGACGAACGTCAGCTTCAACCGCGTGTATCCTTCCTGCTCGCTGGTTTCGGTCACCCGCACGTCCAGCGGCGGCAGATCCTCGCGGCTGGGCAACGGCCCCATGGCTTGTTGCATGCCGGCTAGAATATCGGCCCTCCGGCGGCCCCAATCGGCAGGGTTTTTCACCGGTTGCTCGCGCCCCTGGTCGTCGACATAGAGCAGGAGTTTGGCGTGATCGGAATATCGGTCTTCCGCGGGCGGCGCATCGCCCGCGATGGCCAACGCGCAGGATAACCAGGTTCCGAGTGCGATTCCTCCCGCGCGCATCGTCCGTATCCTCAGTCCTGGTCGTTGAAGTGGTTCCAGTATCTTTCTCGCCGCCACTGACCGCAAGATCCCAATTTGAGATTGTACTTCACGCGGTCGAGAATGAGACATTCACGGTGGCTGGGGCACGCGCACATGCGCGCAAAAAACGCGGCTTCGGCGCAGCCGAAACTGCGCACAAAAAACTGGCAAAACCGTACCTGTACCGACACGGAAATCCGTCTCGGCGGATTGCCCGGCTTTAGACGGTCAAGACTTCCTCCCACGCACCGCGCCGCCGTGCCACTCGCCACGAAGCTTTCGTCGGGTAAAGGTACGGTTTTGCCAGTTTTTTCCGAGCGTCGGCGCGCGCGGCCGTTCGTCGAGGGCAATGCTACGCCCCTGTCACGAAACGCGCACGAAATTTTTTGGCCTCCTCCGGAGAATTCGTGGGTGCCCGTAGCATGTGTTTTGCTCTAAGTGTATGGTATAATGACCCTGAAAGCCCTCCCAAAGAGATCCAAAAGAGCGTGGGGTAAGGCGAAGGGTGGCGCGGCAATTGGATGCCGCTTACGCGGCTCGCTCAGACGTCATGGGGTATTCGGAGATCGTTTTTTTTCGCTTCGCTGCCGTTTTCTTTCGCACGTCCGTTGCTGCGCAACGTGCGTGCTTTTTTCGTAAAAATGATCCTTCCTCTTTCGTGGGCCGCTCCGCGGACCCATCGAGCTTGCGCCGCGGGTTCGTGTGACGAGCAGCCTGCCGTCACACTTCGCCAACTGTGGCGCAATCCAGAGCAACCTGCCCCAAGTCGCAGCACCGCCGCGGCGAGCCGTTTTCAAAAATCCGCAACCCGTGCAATCGGCGCAAAGCATTGAACTGAATGCTGTTGTGTGTTACGATCGAGGTCGTTGCAGTTGTTAACTCGCGGCCACGGCACACTTGTTGCATAGCTTGTTTGGCCATGAGCACATTCGGCGTTTCGGAGCATGGCATGAGCACGGACCAGCGCCGCCTTGGCCCCTTCCAATTGGAGGAACGGCTGGGCGCGGGCGGCATGGGTATCGTTTTCCGTGGGGTTCACATCGAGACCCGACGGCAGGTGGCCATCAAGGTGCTTTCGGAAAAGGCGGCGGCCAGCAAGAAAATCGTCGCTCGCTTCGCCCGTGAATTGGAGATCCTCAAGGCGCTCAAACACCCGAATATCGTGCGCTGCTATGGCAGTGGACGGGAGGGTCGGGAAGCCTACCTGGTCATGGAACTGGTCGAGGGGGGGTCGCTGTCGTCGCTGTTGAAGCGCCGCGGGCGTCTTTCGTGGGAGGCCGTGGTCGAATACGCGTTGCAGATCTGCGACGGGCTGGCCTACGCTCATTCCTGGGGCATCGTCCATCGCGACCTGACCCCGGGAAACTTGTTGATCGGCGACGACGGAGCGATCAAGATCGCCGATTTCGGCATCGCCCGCGTACAATTCGGCAAACGCCTGACGGCCACCAAACACACGTTGGGGACGATGGCCTACATGGCGCCGGAACAAATCCGCGGCACGCCGCCCGTCTCGCACAAGACCGACCTTTATACCCTGGGTTGCGTATTGTTTGAAATGTTGACCGGCCGCTTGCCGTTCCAGGCCGATTCGACGGCGCCGATGCTCTACGCGCACCTGGAAACGCCGCCGCCGCGGGTTTCGTCGATCGTGCTCGATTGTCCGGTCTGGCTCGACGCCTTGGTGAGTCAAATGCTGGAGAAAGATCCGGCGAATCGTCCCTACGACGCGGGCACGGTGGCGCAGGCTCTGCGCGAGGTGCGACAAAAAGTGACCAGCGGGGCGACGGTCGCCGGACAGTTGCTCAAGACCGGACCCAGCGCGATCAAGCTCACGACGCCGGACCAGGCCGGCGCCCGCAAATTGGTGGGCCGCAAGAAACGTAAGAAAAAGAAATACGCGCTGGCCCTTGAGATCTTGCCGTTGGTCGCCGGCTTGCTGATCGTGGCGGGGCTGGCGTGTTGGGCCTTCTGGCCGCTGAACGAAGCCCAACTGTTCGCCAAAGCCGAGCAGTTGATGGCCAGCGAGCTGCGTACCGATCGGCAACGGGCGCGGACAAAGTACCTTGACGTGCTGTTGGAAAAGTACCCCGAGGGCGCCCACGCCGCGCGGGCGCGCGAGATGATCGATCAAGTCGAAATGGACGATGCCGAGGCGCGCGTCATGGCCCGCATTCGCCAGGGACGAAAGGCCGAGTCGGAGGCCGAGCAGTTGTTCATGGACGCCTGGCGTTTCGACCAATTTGGTGATCGCTTGACGGCTCTGGAAAAGTATCGCGGCCTGATTCAGCTCGTGCCCGACACGGGCGAGGACCGGCCACTGGTACACCTGGCACGCCGGCAGGTCGAGTCGCTCACTCGCGGTGGAACGCATTCCGACGACAGCGCCCATTTCATCGAATCGCGGCTGACTCGGGCCGACGAACTGGTCGAGCAGGGCCAGACCGTCGAGGCCCACGAAATCTGGACCAGCATCGTCAACCTCTACCGCGACAGCAAGCAACTTCGGCCGCTGGTGGAAAAGGCGCAACGCCGGCTGGCCGATAGGGATGAAGACGACGGTGACAAAGCCAGCGGTGACAAAAAGGCCCCGCCGCCGCCCGAGTCGAACGCGGGGGCGCCGACCGCTTCCGACGAACGGACGGGATCGACGGGGCCGATCGTTCCGGAGGCTGGCGAGGCGCCGCGCCAAGCGCCGCCGCGGCCTCGAGCCTCCGGCCGCCCGACGCGCAAGCCGCGCAAGGCCCAGCGAACGAAGCCTGCCGAGGAGGCACCCGCCGAGGATGCCGAGCCGGATCACGACGAGGCGGATGAGGCCAAGAAGTAGCAGGCACACGGAGTCGCTGAATTCGCAAGAATTCAGGCGTGTCGCCGCCGCGAATCGGTTATCATGGTCGCCGGCGGTCGCTTGATCGCCTGACCTTCCGGCGCGACCGATGACCCACCACCTGCTCAAGCCCTACGAACTGAGCGACCGGCTCGACGAGACGGCGTTTTGCTTTCGCGGCTATAATGTGACGAACCTGGGCCGCACGCCGGAACTGTTGGCGCACCGGGTGTATGGGCATGTGGTCGAACGATACCTTCGCGAAGCCTCGGAGATCTGCGCCGACGTCACGGGCCGCGCGACCGATCTGCTTCGCCGCGTGCGCTCGGGAAGCGAGAGCACGCTCGACACCTTCGGCGAGGACATCGGACTGATCGTCGCCGTCGAACTGGCGCAAATCGAGTTGTTGGAGCAATTCTTCGGCGTTTCGTACCGGCACGCCAGGCTGGGGCTGGGCTATAGTCTGGGCGAGGTGACGGGGCTGGTCGCTGGCGGCGTCTTTAACATGCGCGATGTGCTGCCTCCCCTGATGGCGCTGGCCAAGGATTGCGCGGAACTGGCCCGCGACGTGACGATGGGCATCGTTTTCTCCCGTGGTCCGGCCCTCGACTTGGAGGCGGTCGAACGGCTTTGCCTTGAGATCACACAGCAGGGCCGCGGGGCGATTGCGATTTCTTCGTACCTCTCGCCCAACACGGTGCTCGTGCTGGGGCAGGGCGACGCGGTCGACCGTTTCAAGGAGCGGATGGCCGGGGTGTTGTCCGGCCCGGTCAACCTGCGTAAGAACAGTGGCAGTTGGCCGCCGCTGCACACGCCGCTTTTGTGGCAGCGGAACATTCCCAACCGCGCCGCCGTGATGATGCAGACCGGCAACGGCGGTTTCCGCCCACCCGTTCCGCCCGTGCTCTCGTTGGTGACGGGCGAAACCAGCTACAACGACTACAACGCGCGCCAACTCATGAACCGCTGGATCGACGAGCCGCAGCGGCTTTGGGAGGCCGTCTACGAGCTGCTCGCCCGCGGCATTGAGGTGGTCGTCCATGTCGGCCCCGATCCGAACCTCGTGCCCGCCACGTTCAAACGGCTCAGCGACAACGTCGCCCACGAGTTGAGCGGGCGGTCGCTGCGGACTTTGGGGCTGCGAGCCGTGTCGAGCATGGTCACGCGGCCCTGGCTGTCGAAGCTCCTTTCGGCACGGGCCGCGTTGCTGCGGGCGCCCTTCGTCGTGCATCTGATCTTGGAAGACTGGCTCTTGGCGCAGGAGGCAAAACCGTAGCTCCGGCCATACTCGCCGGCCAGCCCCTCCCCTAAAGCCTCAAGAGAGGACGAGTCAGACCCGTCAATATCGCCACGCTTTGAGGACACGGACGAGCGAGTCTTCCGATACCACGCGGAACAAGACGGCAAGTGGAGCGGAGAACAAGATGCGTCGTCCGCCGGGACGTGATTCACCCTTGCGGTCAGGATGGTTTTGCAGCAGGCGATCCATCGCTTGCGCCGCATCGGTGACGGCGACTCGTTGGCTGGTGTCGGCGCGCATCCAAATCGTTGCCAACTCGTCCATAGCGGACTGCTGCCAGTCAACGCGAAATCTCACAGCTTCTCCAAATTGGCAAGAACCTCGGTGATGCTGTAACCCTTCTCCTGCTCTCGCCGTAAAAGCTCCTCCTCGCTCGACACAGGCTCGGCAATCAGAGCAGCCTCTCGTTCGGAAACCGGCATGAACATCCCAAGCAAACGTCCCGAATCGTCCCACAATTCGACGGTCGCGCTGGAATTCAGCAGTTGGTCCCGCAATGTCGCGTCAACAACGAGTCTGGTCATGAGCACGTCCTCAAAATCAAGAAGGAACGCCCTTTTTGTCTTGGCCTGTTTCATTTTACTTGACAGCGTATCCCATGTCACGTCTCTTGCCGTGCAGGCCGTGCAGGACCGGCGTTCGCTCAATGCGCCCGCTGGCCGGGCACGGCCGCTACACGCCGGCCAGCCCCTCCCCCAGCGCCTCAAGCACCGCTTCGGCCGATTCGATGCCGACGGACAGGCGGATCGTTCCTTCATCAATGCCTTGGGCTTCGCGCGATTCGGGCGACAGCGCTCGATGGCTGGTCGAGGCGGGATGGCTGAGCGTGGTGCTCAGATCTCCCAAGGAGGGGCAAAACGCAATCCGCCGCGCGGCGGCGATGAACCGTTGGGCCGCCGGGCGGCCGCCGGCCAGCGTGAAGGTCACCATGTGGCCGAACCGCCCGCCGAGTTGCCGCCGCGCCAGATGGTGATCGGGGTGTGCGGGCAAACCGGGATAATGAACCCGATTCACCTGGCCCCGCGTCGCAAGGAAGCGGGCCGCGGCCAAGGCATTGGCCGCGGCGCGCTCGATGCGCAGCGCCAAGGTTCCCAGCCCTCGGGCGGCCAGCCAGCAGTCGAAGGGCGAGCTCGACAAGCCCCAGGCCGAGAGCACCAGGGGTACGCGACCCCAGCAATCGTCCCGGCCGCAGAGCAAGCCCAGCAGCACGTCGCTGTGGCCGCTCATGATCTTGGTCAGGCTTTCCACCACCAGGTCGGCGCCGAGCTGAAGGGGCCGGCAGAGGATCGGGCTGGCAAATGTGTTGTCGACCAGAAGCCGCGCGCCCTGGGCATGGGTCAGTTCGGCCAAAGCGGCGAGGTCCGGCACGCGCAAGAGCGGATTGGTGATCGTTTCGACCACGACCAGCCGCGTGGCGGCCGTGAAGGCGGCCTCCGTCGCCGTCAGGTCGCAGGTATCGACGAGCGTGCCGCTGATCCCCAAGCGGGCGATCTCGGATGTGAGCAATTGCGAACTGCGGCCGTACAGTTGGTTGCTGACCAGCACATGATCTCCCGCGGCAAGCTGCGAAAGCGCCGCCGCGGCCAAGGCCGCCATGCCCGAACCGCAGACCACCGCCCGCGCGGCGCCATGCAACTCGCGGCACTTCCCGGACAGCAGGTCCGCGTTGGGATGACCGTCGCGGCTATAGACGTAGCCAGGCAACTCGCCGGCCAGCAACTTCTCCGCCTGCTCAGGCGAGTCGCAGCGATAGACCGAAGCGGCGTAAATCGGCGGCGATGCCGGCTGCGTCGGCTGCGGCGGCAGGACGTCGAGTCGCGGACAGATGTCATCGAGCTTTTCGGAAGACATAGAAGGGTGACCACGCGAAAGCGGTGGCTGGCGGCAGAGCCTAAGCGATGCCCCGGCTAGATAGCGACCCACCATGAATGTCCCATTTTCCACCGCATGAAGTATAGGCCGTTGCTAAATATCAGGCACTGCGCCAAATCGTTCGATGAGAACCGCATGATACAGCGTTCGCAAGAAATTGAGCCCGACCGGCTTGGGCTCGGAAGCCGGAGGTTGGACGATCCGGCCGTCCAGGTAGCCAAACGTGGCGATGACTTGCCGACGCACCGCATCGCTGGCGGCCACGATCCGGCCGGCGTTTTCCGCCGCTTCGTCGGCAAAGCGTCGAAATCGCGGATCGGCCTGGTAGGCCGCCAACTCAGGCCCATACGCGGTGAGCACGTAAGGAACGCCGGCCTCCAAGGCCAGGTGCGCCGTCAGCCAGATGTGTTGAACGTGAATCACATGCGGGTTGAAGCCGGCAATCTCGGTGTCGAGCGCCCGGCGCAACGCATCGCGGTAGCGTGCGACTTGGTGGTCGGTTAAGTCGCTGAAGGTCGGCCCGCCCTCCGCATGGTTTGTCAAACAGGGAACGTCGAACGGCAGATCGGCGCGCGGGTCGTCAGGCCGGCAGCGCACGCGCTGCACGTCGAGGCCGTCTTGGCCTCCGTCGCCGCGATCGACGATCAAGCACCTCGCTCGCTCGCCGACCTCGCGCCAGCGGTCGGCCAACTCGCGGGTTTGCGGACCCGCCTCGGGAGCGTCAAAGGGAGCGTGGTTGGCCAGCAGGATTCGCATTCGATTCTCACGGCGGTGGCTGGTGGCAGAGCCTAAGCCACCGTGAATGTCTCATTCTTGACCGCTTGAAGTATATCGCCTTTGGCCTCATTGGTCAGTGTACGATGAGTAGGAAAACGGAGAAAGGAGGCGGTTTCTCGTCCGGATTCGCATTTTTGGGGAGTTGAAGCCTAAATGAATGGTACGATCGTATGAACTAAAGGGGCGGCGCGGCCGCCGGCGGCACGAAAACCGCTGACTTTAGCTTCGCTACCGCCCTTTAAGCTAGCATTGTGCGTCGGTAAGTCCTGGACCTCGCTGTAAAAAGCGGCTAATTTGAAAGCTATGAGCACTGAACAGTCCGTCGATCCGCATCTGATTGAACAAACCAAGCAGCAGATCCGCGGCTTGGTCGTGGAAATTGCCCAGCTTGCCAAGCAGGAGCTCACGGCGCGTGAGTTCTACGGAGCGTTCCTCGACCGCGTGGTGTCGGCCTTGGCCGCCGTTGGCGGTGCCGTGTGGGCGGTGGGCGACCACGGCGGCATCGAGTTGCAGTACCAGATCAACCTGCACGAAACACGGCTGGCCGAGAACCAGCAAGACCTGGCCCGGCACGGCGCCCTCTTGCAGCGCGCGTTGACCAGTGGCGAAGGCGCCTTGGTGGGCCCGCACTCCGGCGAGGGGGATGAGGGGCAAGCGGCCAACCCCACCGATTTCCTGCTGATCCTCGGACCGTTGATGGTCGACAAGGACGCCCGGGGTGTGGTGGAAGTCTTTCAGCGCCCCGGCGCGGCGCCGACCACGCAGCGTGGCTATCTGAAGTTCCTGTTGCAGATGTGCGATCTGGCGAGCGATTACCTCAAGACCCGCCAGTTGCGTCATTTCACCGACCGGCAGACGCTTTGGAACCAGTTGGAGAGCTTCAGCCGCAACGCGCACACGAGTCTGCACCCGCGCGAGGCGGCCTATACGATTGCCAACGAGGGCCGCCGGCTGATCGAGTGCGACCGCGTGAGCGTCGCCATCCGCAAGGGGAAGAAGTGTACGATTGAAGCCGTGAGCGGGCAAGACACCTTCGACCGCCGCTCGAACACGATCTCGCTGTTGAATCGCTTGGCGACGGCGGTGGTGGCCACGGGCGAGCCACTCTGGTACTCCGGCGACACGAGCAATCTGGCCCCGCAGGTCGAGGAAGCCGTTCAGGAATACGTCGACGATTCGCACTCGAAGCATGTGGCCGTATTGCCGCTCCAGCGGCCCGCCGATCCGAACGACGAGAAGGACCAGCCCGAGCCGATCGGGGCCTTGATCGTCGAGCAGATCGAGGACGCCAAGCCACGCGAGGGAATGGTGCAGCGGGTGAATGTGGTTTGCGACCATAGTTCACTGGCGTTGGCCAACGCCCTGGAGCACAACAACCTGTTTCTGCTCCCGGTCTGGCGAGCGCTGGGCAAGGCCACCTGGGTGGTCAAAGCCAGGACGCTGCCCAAGACGCTCGCCATCACGGCGGCGGTGCTGGTGGTCATCACGGCGTTCTGCGTCGTGCCGGTCGATTTCACGCTCACCAGCGACGGCAAGCTCCAGCCCGCCGCTCAACGCGACGTCTTCGCCGCCGTCGAGGGGCGCGTGATCGAAGTCAAAGTCAAGCACGGCGACCACGTTGAGGAAGGCCAGACGCTGCTGGTACTGGAAAACCCCGATTTGGAAGTGGCCATCACCGACACCACCGGCAAGCTGCAAGAAGCGCAGAAAGGGCTGCGTTCGACATCCAATCGCCTCAGTGGACGGGGCTATACGCCCAGCGACGAGATGGAACGCGAAAAGGCCGAGAGCGAACGGGTGCAGTACCGCCAGCGGGTCGCTAGTCTCACGCTCCAATTGAATTTGCTGTTGGAGAAGAAGGAAAAAATGAAAGTCACCAGCCCGATCAAGGGCGTGATCACCACCTGGGATCCGACGCAGGAGCTTCTCACCCGTCCCGTGCGGCCCGGCGAGGTGCTGCTGACCGTGGCCGACCCCAGCGGCGAATGGCAGATCGAGCTGCACACGGCCGAGGACCGCATGGGGCACATCACGCGCGCGATGAAGGCGCGGGGCGACGAGCCGCTCGAGGTCACCTATCACCTGGCGACCGAGCCAGGCAAGAACTACGTGGGTCATGTGACCGAAGTCCACCAAAGTGCGGAGGTCCGTGGCGACGAGGGGAATACAGTGTTGATCAAGGTGGCCATTGACGAGCTTCAGCACGCCGACCTGAACAAAATCGGGGCGGGCGTCAAAGCGCGGCTCCATTGCGGCCGGCGGTCGGTCGGCTACTGGTTGTTCCACGACGCCATCGACTTCATCTCGTCGCGCGTGTTGTTCCCGCTCAATATGTAGGGTGGGCATCGCCCACCAACCAACGGATTCAGTGCCAACGAACCGAGGAGGAATCTCATGTCCGGCAATCTGTGGATTTTGACGGCGGCCATCGCCCTGACTGGTTCCGACGATGCTCGATCGGTTCGCGATGAGGTGGCCGTCGAAGAATGCGACGTGCATCTCAAGGACGATGTCGCGGTGGCCGCCCAGGAGGCGGGAATCCTGACGGAAATCAATGTCCGCGAGGGGAACACGATCGAGGAAGGCGACCTGTTGGCCAAAATCAACGACAGCAAGGCCCAGATGGCCAAGCTCGTCGCTCAGGCCGAGCACAAGGTGGCCCTGGCCGAGGCCGAAAGCGACGTCTCGATCCGTTACTCGGAAAAGGCCGCCGAGGTGGCCTGGGCCGACCACAATTTACACGCATTGGCCAACACGAAACAGAAGAATTCGACGCCCCTTGCCGAGATGATGAAGCTTAAATTGCAGGCGCAGAAAGGCGATCTCGAAATCGAAAAGGCCGAGTTGGAGCGGAAGGTGGCCAAGCTCACCAGCGAGGCCAAGGACGCCGCGGTTCAAGCCGCCGACGACGACATCGTCCGCCGTCGCGTCACGTCTCCGATCAGCGGCATGGTCGTCGAGGTCGCCAAGCAACGGGGCGAGTGGGTCAACCCCGGCGACATGGTGGCGCGGGTTCTCCGTCTCGATAAGCTGCGGGTGTCCGGCGAGTTGAAGATCGCGAATGTCGATCCGGCGAGCGTGATGGGCCGGCCCGTGCGGGTGGTGGCCACGCGAACCGGCGCCAAGCAAGAGGAGTTCGTCGGGCGTGTCGTTTTCGTCGACCCGCGCGTGACGCAAAGCGGCACGTTTCACCTGCTGGCCGACGTAGACAACCGGCAAGAGGGCCAGGTGTGGCTGCTGCACCCCGGCATCAATAATGCCCAGATGTTCGTGCAGCGCGAACCGGCCCACGGCAGCCAGGCGCGTAACGGCAGGAAGAAATAGGGGATATGCCGACTCTCGCCGACAGCCTGGTCTCAAGTTCCGCCCGCAAGCTGGCCTTGCGGATGCGGCCCGACCTGTCGGCGCGGCAGCACCGCTACCAGGGGCGTGTTTACTGGGTGGTCAAGGAGCCGGTGGGGCTGAACTATTTCCGCTTCCAGGAAGAGGAATACGCGATCCTGCGGATGCTCGACGGCCATACCAGCCTCGACGAAATCAAGGTCGCCTTTGAAGACCGGTTCCCTCCGCAAAAGATCGGGGTCGAGGAGTTGCAGCAGTTCGTGGGTACGCTGCACCGTAGCGGGTTGGTGATCGCCAACGTGCCCGGCCAGGGACACCAACTCAAGCTCCGCCGCGACGAACGCTGGCGCAAGGAATGGCTCAACCGCATCTCGAACATCCTCTCGATCCGCTTCAAGGGGATCGATCCCGACCGCCTCCTCAATTGGCTGCACCCCAGGTTCAGTTGGATCTACACGCCTTGGGCCGTGTTCGCCTGCTGCGCCCTGGCGATTTCGGCCCTCTCGCTGGTGCTGGTGCAGTTCGACGTCTTCCAGTCGAAGCTGCCCACCTTCCACCAGTTTTTCAACCTCAAGAACGCGCTCTGGCTCTCGGTGGCGCTGGGCGTGACGAAGGTGATCCACGAGTTCGGCCACGGCCTGACCTGCAAACACTTCGGCGGCGAATGCCACGAAATGGGCGTGATGGTGCTGGTGCTCACCCCCTGCCTCTACTGCAACGTCTCCGACTCCTGGATGTTGCCCAACAAGTGGCACCGGGCGGCGATCGGCGCGGCGGGCATCTACGTCGAACTCGTGATCGCGTCGGTCTGCACCTTCGTCTGGTGGTTCAGCGAGCCAGGCATGCTCAACCACCTCTGCTTGAGCACGATGTTCGTCTGCTCGGTCAGCACGCTGATGTTCAACTCGAACCCGCTGTTGCGGTACGACGGTTATTACATCCTTTCGGACGTGATCGAAATCCCCAACCTGCGGCAGAAGGCCACCGACATCCTGGGCCGCAAACTGGGGTATTGGTGCCTGGGACTCGAGCAGCCCGACGACCCGTTCCTGCCGGAACGCAACCAGATTTTCTTCGCGCTTTACAGCGTGGCCGCCGCCGTCTATCGCTGGGTTGTGGTGTTTTCGATCATGTGGTTCCTCTACGAGATCTGGAAGCCGTACCGGCTGGAAATCATCGGGCAGATCATCGCAATCGCGTCGATTTACGGTTTGGCCGTCCAGCCGCTCTGGAAAGTGGGTAAGTTCTTTTACGTGCCGGGGAGAATCGAAAAAGTGAAGAAGCCTCGTATGTACGCCACGTTGGCGGTGCTGTCGCTGGTCGCGGCCGCCGTGCTGTTCATTCCCTTGCCCCATCGCATCTACTGCACGCTGGAAATCCAGCCGCGCGACGCCAAGAGCGTCTATGTCAGCGTGCCGGGCGAACTCGAGCGCGTGTTGATTCAGCCCGGCGTGGCGGTCGCCAAAGGGACGCCGCTGGCCCAGTTGAAGAACCTCGATATTGAACTGGAGATCGCCGACCTCGAGGGGCAATGCGCCGAGAACGAAACCGAGCTGCACAGCCTCCACCGCCGGCAAAGGCTCGACGAAGACGCCGCGCGGCAGATTCCCGCCGTCGAGGTCGTCTTGAAGTCGGTCAAGGAGCAACTCGATGAGAAGAAGACCGACCTGGCCCGGCTGAACCTGGTCGCTCCCGATGCCGGCACGGTGTTGCCTCCTCCCGAACAGCCGAAGAAGCCCGACGACAAGCAACTACCCGCCTGGTCGGGTACGCCGCTCGAACCGCGCAACCAGGGCGCGTTCCTGCAAGAGGGTGTGATGTTCTGCCAGGTCGGCGACCCCAGCAAGATGGAGGCCCTGATGGTCGTCGACCAGGACGACATCGAGTACCTGGCGACGGACCAGAAGGTCGACGTCAAACTCGACGAGCTTCCCTCGGACACGCTACGCGGCACGGTCGCCGAAGTCGCCAAAGAGCCGCTGCGGGTCAGTCCGCGGCACATCTCGAACAAGGCCGGCGGCGAGTTGGCCACCAAGACCGACGAATCGGGCGTCGAACGGCCCTTGAACACGTCGTACCAGGTGCGTGTTCCGCTGGACGATCCCGATGGCCTGTTGCGGATCGGCCTGCGCGGCCGCGGGCGCGTTCATACTCGTCCCCAGACGCTGGCCCATCGCCTCTGGCGGTACGTCGAGCAGACGTTCAATTTCAGGCTGTAAGAGCCGATGCGTGAAGTATCTCTAAGAAGCCGTCGCGCCAAATGGGGTGGCCGGCGCAAACTTTAATGGCCCTTGGAACCGCGCGGCTGCCTGGCGTGAAGACGGACAGCGGATTTGGCTCATTGCCGGCGGCGGCGGCTGACGATGCGCGTAGCATGATGTCCCATCCCCTCGCCAGGCCGCTCGTTTGGGCTTTGCCGCTGGTGGTTCTGTTGCCGGCGCTTTCCGCCCAGGAGATCAACCAACGCAGCGGGAACGTGGCGATCACCTACCCACGGGCGCTCAGCCCGGCGGCGCCCTATTCGATTCAAGCGGTCGATGGGAGCGACCTATCCGCGGGCGAGCCGGGCTGGAACGCGGCGCGGCCGATCGCCTGGCAGAAGTACGCCCAGGGCGAGTATGTCGGACACGAGCGTTTGTCGCACGTCGACGAATACCGCCTGCGGGCGGGCGACGTGCTCGATTTCGTGCTCCGTGCGACCCGCCGCGAAACGTCGCACCCCTACCGTGTCAACACGGGCGATCAACTGCTGATCGACTCGTTCACCGACGAGGAGTTGAACGAGGAGCTGATCGTCCAACCCGACGGGACGATCACCCTGCGGCTCTTGGGTTCCGTCCACGTCGCTCGCCGTTCGGTGTCGCAAATCCGCGACGATCTCGAACGCCGTTATCAGAAGTACTACAAGCTGCCGGCCATCACAGTGACTCCGATCAAAGTCAACGCCCGGCTCGAAGACTTGCGTGCGACGGCCGACGACCGGATGGGAAGGGGTGGGCAATCGCGGCGGGTCACCGTCACGCCCGAGGGCACGGTGCAACTCGCGGCGCTGGGCTCCGTGCCCGCGCAAGGTCTTTCGCTCGACGAATTGAAGCGCGAGATCGACGAGCGGCTGGCCGACCGTATCGAAGGGATTGAGCTCACGCCCGTGTTGGTCACGCGCGCCGGGCGCTACGTCTACGTCCTGGGCGAGGTCGTCACGCCCGGCCGTTATCTCGTCACGGGTCCGACGACGGCGATGCAGGCCATCGGCCTGGCCGGCGGCTGGAACTACGGCGGCAATCTCTGGAGCGCGATCGTGCTGCGCCGCGGCGACGACTGGCGGCTGTTGGCCACCAGGCTCGACCTGCGCGGTTCGCTCTACGGGCACCGTCCGGCGCCGGCCGACGAGATTTGGCTGAACGACTCCGACATCGTCGTCGTACCCAAGACCGGATTCTTGGCGACCAACAATTTCGTCAATCTCTTGTTCACGCATGGCGCCTTCGGCGTGGCGCCTTACCGCGGCGCCGTGGGTTTCAACTTTGCCAAGTTCTCGGGTGTGCTGCCGGATCTCGGCGTGCCCGGCTTGGCGCCGATCGTCACCCCCGTGCTACCGCTTCCGCACCCCTGACCGGGGCATCGCTTAGGCTCTGCCCCAGCCACCGTGAATGTCTCACTCTCGACCGCGTGAAGTATCATCGCAACCACCTTGACCCGGTCCATGCGGCCCGTTAAAGTACCGCCCCGCGCGGGGATTTTGGATTGCCGATTTCGGATAGCGCAATCCAAAACCCAACATCCAAAATCCAAAGGGAAATCGCCTTGGAGACCGTCACCGAACGTCCACCGGCGGCGGCACTGGCATGGGGAAGTCTGCCGGGCCGCTTGCGGGTGCTTTACCTGACCGCTTCGCAGCGCGGCGGCGGTTGGCTGGCCGAGGCTTTCGCTCTCGACCGGGCGGCCGACCTCACGTTGGTCGAGGTCCAGGGCGTTTGCGCCGGCGTGTCACGGCTCCGCGACGAGGCGTTCGACGCCGTGCTCGTAAGCCACGAACCGGGTGAGATCGACACGCTGGAATTGCTCGCGGCGTTACGCGCGGGCGGCAGCGAAGAGCCGCTTGTGGTGCTGGGTTCCGAAAGCGAATACGATTTCGCGTCGGCCTGCCACGAAGCGGGCGCCGACGCCTACGTGCGCGTCCCCGGCACCACGACGCGGATGCTTCTCTGGTTGATTGCCCGGGCGGTCGAACGGCACCGCCTCATTCGCGAAAACCGCCGCCTCTCGCAGGCCGAGCGCCGCCGCTTGCGGTTGGAGCACGACGAAGCCGAGCGGCTGCTCGACCAGCAGCGCCGATTGATCCGTGGTCTGGGGTCGCGCGGCGAACCGCGCGCGCTCGATGTCCCGCCGCCGGAGTTGCCCGTGGGGCCGGAGTTGCCCGTGGGGCCGGAGTTGCCCGTGGGGCCGGAGTTGCCCGTGGGGCCGGAGTTGCCCGTGGGGCTAGTCACGCACTATCGTGAATTGCTGCGTGCCTACGTGATCATGGGTTCGGGCAACCTCGCTGCGGAGATGACGACGCTGGCGGAAATGTTAGCGTCGAACGGCGTTTCGGCGCCGCGAACCGTCGAGTTGCACTTGGGCGCGCTCGAGGAACTGGTGCGGGGATTGGGCAATCGCAGCGCGCGGCATGTGATGGCCCGCGCCAACCTGCTGGTGCTGGAGGTGATGGTCCACCTCGGCGAAGGCTACCGGCGCCGGCTGGCCGACCAGCGGCACCCGCCGCGGCAGTTGCCGCTCGTCGGCTTTGAATCGGCCGCCGCGTAGGGTGGGCACCGCCCACAACGGATTTAGAGCCTATCCCAAAACTCACCGTGGGACGGCCTTTCTAGGCCGAATTATTCATGGTCCCGTAGCTGGCTTAGTCCCACCACCACTGGCCGCTCTTGAGATGGTCGAGCTGCGTCTGGCGGCGGGCCTTTTCGACCGCCTCGTCGTCGTCCGGCAGCAGATTCGTCGATTCCAAGGCCAATTCGGCCTCGACGTGAACGCCGCCGCCCACCGGCGTCACCAGACGGCCTTGCTTAGCGAAGGCGGTAACGGCCGATTCGACCTGAAGGGGCGTTTCGTAAATCTCGACGGGGAATTGCTCCTCGTCGCCGAAGACGGGCAACTCCCAGCCGGCCTTGCCGTAATAGTCCTGCTTTTGAATGTGGGCCGCCACGATCGCCATGTCGATCAGGTTCCGCAGTTGAGCGTAGACCGGCAGAATTTGCGACAAGGGAGCGTACTTCCTGGTGAAGCTTTGGGTGAACTTGGCGCTGGCGCCGCCGGCCTTGCCGGTGTGCATGCGTTGGCCGTCGGCGCCGACCACTTCATCTTCGCCGACGAGCTTGACCCCCTGGCCAACCAATTCCATGGCCAGCTGGTCTCCACTGAGGCGAACGCACTGGTAGTCGGGCATGAACCACCAGCGGTTCAAGGCGTTGCGGCTGATGGCCGCCGCGTCGGCCAGTTGCGCGAAACTCTTCAGCGCGAGCCTCCCCTTGGAGAAGTCGTGGTCGGCGGCGCCGATGCCGATCAGCTTCATGCGGTAATCGGCCTCGAGCAGGACTTGCGCGAAGTGGGTTCTGGCCGGCACGCCCAGGATGCGTACCTGCTGCATGCCCAGGCTGGTGCGAATCCCGTCGACGATCGCGGGGGCGTCGTTGAGCGATGAAAAGCTCGCCTTCGCCGAATTGACGAACTGTCGCATCCGCGCCAGACCTTCTTTGGTCGGATCGATCGAGCAGCCGATCACCTGCTTCACGTCGCCACCGGGGCGATACGTTCGCAGGGCGACCACGAGGTCTTGCAGTTCGAGCACGGGGCGGCCGGTCGAGAGGCCGATCACGCGTCCCGAAAGGTCGTTGAACCAGCCTTCGGCCGGTCCCGCGAGCACGACATCGCCCGAATCGGGATAGAAAAACACGTACTGGATGCGCGTCAAGCCCGCCAGGTAGCGCATCTCGCTGCTGGCACCGGCGCCGGTGGTTATCGCCTCAGCCAGTGCCTTTTCGAGCCGCGTCAGCGAAATCATCCGCAGTTTGCTCGACCGGGCCACGTCCGGATCGAGCGCGGCTTTGGCCGCCGTCATGCGTTGCCGCGTGAGCTGGCCATTCGCATCGTTGAAATACGCCATCGCCAGCACGCCGTTGGCGTCGACGATCACGCCCGCCTGGTTCTGGTTCTGCGCCGTCGCCACCGACGAAAGACCCATGAGCACCGCGAGCACGGCCACGAAACGGAAACTGCGACCCAAAGAAATCACCATGTTGTCACCGTTGGTTCTGACGAGGAAATGGTCCGGTACGCCCCCACCAGTCGAAACGGCTTCTCGTCGTACCGGTGGGGGCGTTTGGTAACTTGAGGCACCTGGCGCCGGCGGCGCAGATCTCCCTGCGACAATTCATATTACTTGGGTAGACTGGGCAAAGCAAGTAAAATCGGGCGTGCGTGCCAATCCCGCCCGAATCGGGAAATGAAACTCGATGAATTCTACAGGGTCCATCACGGCATGCGCGTGCGATTCAACTACCTGCCGGTTATCGAGGAAGGAAACATGCAGGAAGAAAAACCTGAGTCAAGACCGGGGTCATCGGGTCGTGCCGCACTCCAAAAGCACCCACCGCCTGAATTCTTGCGAATTCAGCTACCCCCACGCCTCGAGAACTGCGATAATCGCGCGCATGCACGCGAATCGCCGCATTTCGGTCCAGACCGCGGTTCTGACCGCCGTTCTCACCATAGCCCTCGTCGGCTTCATGGACGAGGCAACCGCCCAGCCGCCTCGGATGAACGCCGGCCTTTCGTACCTGTTGGGCTTGTTTCAGTTGCGGGTCGTCGCCGGACGGATCACGGTTTCCGGGGCGACGTCGTTTCAGACTCACAAGGGCGAGTTCAAGACGAACGACCGGCACGAACGGCTCGAATTGACTCAAGCCGGGGCCGCGACCACGTTTCACTACGAATCGACCACTCCGCAAGCTCAGTTGACGTGGGATCTCTTGGCGGGCAACGAAGTTCGCATTCGTCGCCTGCCGCGCGGTGTGCCCGCTCGGAAAACCGGGGCTCCTACTCGGAAAACCGGGGTTCCTGATCAGAAAGTTCCCGATCGGAAAAGCGGGGGCGCCGACGCCAAGCTGGTCGTCTTCGGCCAGCCGGCGGAGGGTTTCCTGTCGCTCTCGGTCGGTGAGGGTTACGAACGGAAGGAGTACCGTGGCGCGACGATTTGGCACTTGTTCCTGGCCGAGCCGGAGCTTTGCCGGAACGAGCTGGCGCCGCTATTGCAAATCATGAAGCCGGGCTGGAATCTCGTCGAAAGAGCCCAGAACTACGAAATGTTCCTTTTCCGCTCGGCCGACATCCAGCGACAACCTTCGCGCGGGGCTTGGCTCCGGCTCGTCGCCGACTTGGGACACGAAAAATTTTCTCGGCGCCAGGCCGCTGATCGCCGTCTACGCATTGGGGGATCCGAGTTGCTTCCCTTCTTGCTTTCGCTCGATCTGGACCGGCTCGACGCCGAACAGCGATTTCGCGTGGGGGCCATCATGCGTTCCTCGGCCGTGAAGGAGGACGACGCGGGCAAGGTCGACGACGATACTCCGAACCAAATCATTCGCCCGCTGCGCGACGATCCGATCGTGTGGATCGAGCTTCTGGCCCGCGACGACGAGCAGAAGCGGAGGATCGCGGGAAAGCAGTTATCGCGTTTATTGAACGAAGTTATCGATTTTGACCCCGCCGCCGAGGCGGACCAGCGCAAGAAGCAAATCGACGCGCTGCGCCGTCGAGTCCGTCCCTAGATTGGCGCTGGCGTGCGCAGTCGGGTGCCTTTTGACGTTTGGAGCTTTATGCCGGTTTTGTTCCGCCACGTCCGATCAAACGAGCAGTTTCTCGACGACGCTGCCCTCGACATCGGTGAGGCGGAAGTTTCGACCCTGGTGGCGATAGGTCAAGCGGGTGTGATCGAGCCCCAGGCAGTGCAGAATCGTCGCTTGCAAGTCGTGGACGTGAATGCGGTCTTCGACGGCGTGGTAGCCCAGTTCATCGGTCTTGCCGACGATTTGCCCGCCTCGGATGCCGCCGCCGGCCATGAGCATCGTGAAGCCGAAGGGATGATGGTCGCGTCCCTCGTGGCCGGCGGTGTTGCCGCGACGGACCTCGTTCATCGGCGTGCGGCCGAATTCGCCGCCCCAAACCAGCAGCGTTTCATCCAGCAACCCCCGCTGCTTGAGGTCTTGTAGGAGCGCGGCCGCCGGTTGGTCGGTCATGTCGCAATTGGTCTTCAAATTCTTGTTCAGGTCGTTGTGGTCGTCCCAGGTGGAATGATAAAGCTGCACGAAGCGCACGCCGCGCTCGACCATGCGCCGGGCCAGCAGGCAATTCGAGCCGAACCAGCGCGTCGTTTCGTTGGTCAGTCCGTACATCTCCAACGTGGCCGCCGACTCGCGCGAAAAGTCGACCAGTTCCGGGGCGGTGGCTTGCATGCGATAAGCCAGTTCGTAAGCGGCGATCCGCGACGCGATTTCCTCCTCGCCCGTCTGTCGCCGGCGAAGCTGGTTCATGTCGCGGATGGCCGAAAGGCGAGCCCGCTGCGTCGCGTGGCTCACGCCGGTGGGGCTCGACAAGTGCAAGATCGGATCGCCCTGGTTCCGGAAGGTGACCCCGCGATAGCTCGACGGCAGGAAACCGTTGCTCCACAGCGCCGCGCCGCCATCGACTCCCTTGCCCGAGTTCGACAACAGAACCACGAACGCCGGCAAGTTTTGCGACTCGCTGCCCAGGCCATACGTGACCCACGACCCCATCGCCGGATGGCCGAACAGCGTCGTGCCGCAATTCATGAGCAACTGGCCGGGGTCGTGATTGCTAACGTGGGTAACCATCGAGCGAATCATGCACAGATCGTCGGCGCGCAAGCCCAAATGAGGCACGAAGTCGGAGAAATCCATGCCGCACTCGCCGTGGCGCGTGAAGTCGCGCGGGCTGGCCATCACCGTGGCGCTGCCTTTGATCAGAGCGTCGTCCAGTGTTTTCAAGTACGACTCGGGAACCGGTTGGCCGTGCAACCGCCGCATCTCCGGCTTCGGATCGAACAAATCGAGTTGGCTCGGCGCTCCGGCCATGAAGAGGAAAATGACGCTTTTGGCCCGCGGCGTAAAGTGTGCGAGCTTGGGCGCCGGCGATTCAATCGCCTGGGCGCCGTCGCCGCGCGTTTCACTTTTCAGCAAATCGGCCAAGGCCAGCATGCCCAAGCCGCACGCCGACTGCCGCAGAAAACGCCGCCGTTCTTGAACGCCAACCCATTCTGAAAGATCCATGACACACCTCAATTCCGGGTGATGAACTCGTGAAGATTCAGCAAGACGCTGGCGAGGCACGACCACGCGGCCCCCTCGGACGGATCGACGCCCTCGACGTAGCCTCGAAACAGCGCGCCCGCGGCCTGTGGCTCTTGACGCAAGATCGCTAATTGCTCTTGATAATACGCGCTGAGGCGCGCCGTCTCATCGGACGTGGGACGGCGAGCCAAGCAGAGTTGGAAAGCATGGTCGATCCGCTCCGCGACGCCGCCCGGCGCCTCGCGCAAAACGCGCGCCGCCAGCGCCTGGGCGGCTTCGAAAAAAACCGGGTCGTTCAGCAAGGTCAATGCCTGCAGCGGCGTGTTCGAACGCTCGCGTCGGGTGCAAATGCCGCTCGTGGCGGGGGCGTCGAACGTGACGTTCTGGGCGAACGGCGACAGCCGCTGGATGAAGGTGTAAAGTCCTCGCCGGTAGCGGTCCGGACCTTGGCTCACGATCCAACTATTATCAAAGCCCTCTTTGGCGACGCTCTCGGACTGCGGCGGAAAGACGCTCGGCCCGCCGGTCGCCGGGTTCAAGAGGCCGCTCGCACCCAAGGCCGAATCGCGAATCTGCTCCGACGACAGCCGCAAACTCGCCTGCCTCGCCAGCAGCGCGTTCGACGGATCGCGCGACTGCGATTCGGGCCGCGCCACGGACGACCGCCGATAGGCGGCCGAAGTCACGATCAAACGCTGCAGCGACTTCATGCTCCCACCGCGCCGGCGGAATTCGAGAGCCAGCCAATCGAGCAATTCGGGATGCGTCGGCGGTTCTCCTTGTGTGCCAAAATCGCCGGAGGTGGCCACCAGTCCGCGACCAAAGAATTCCTGCCAAAAGCGGTTGGCGGTCACGCGGGCGGGCAAGGGGTTTTCCGGCGACACCAACCACCGCGCCAAGGCCATCCGGTTGGGCCGCGCCGAAGCCTCCAGCGACGGCAGGATGGAGAGCGTGGCCGGCCTGACTTCGATGCCACGGCTACGGAAGTCGCCACGCACATGCAGATAGGTCGGCCGCGGGTTTTGCGTCTCACGCATCGTCGGCGCGCGAGTCGGTTTGGGAAGCGTGCTTTCGAGCTGATCGAGCTGTTGGGCGAGTTCGGCCAGTTTCAAGTCGGCGAATCGCCGCGGATCGACCACTTGCCCGTTCTTCAGGAAATAGGCCAGCAAGCGGTCATGTTGCGCTCGCGACCGTTTCGCCGGTTCCAGCAAGACAATTTGCGTGCCTTCGAGTTGCCCTTCGCCAAGACGGCCGCCCCAGACCAGCCCCAGCACTTCCCATTGCCGGTCCCAACCAGGCTCTTTGCCCGGCGACGCGACCGCCGCGAGCAACTTCGCTTCCCATCGCGTCTGCAATTCGGCGATTTCTTTTTCCACCGGTCGCAGCAACTCGGCGCGCTGGGCCAGGTAGGCGGGCAACGCGGCGACGTAGGGAGCTTCTTCACCCGGCAAGGGAGCGTCGATGTTCACTTCGTCGGCGGCGTCGAAATAGGCGTAGAGTTGGTAAAACTCCTTCTGACTGATCGGGTCGTACTTGTGATCGTGACAGCGGGCGCAGCCCACGGTCAGGCCCAACCACGCCGTGCCGACGAGCATCGTGCGATCGACGATCTGCTCGACGCGATACTGCTCCAGGTCGGCGCCCCCCTCGCGATTACTGAGCGTATTGCGCAAGAAACCCGTCGCCAGCAATTCCTCGCTCGTGGCCTCGGGCGGCAAATCGCCGGCTAATTGGTCGATGGTGAACTGGTCGAACGGGAGATCGCGGTTCAGGGCCTCGATCAGCCATTGCCGGTAGCGCCAGGCCACGGGCCGTTGCTGATCGGTGAGGTATCCATCGGTGTCGGCATAGTGGCACAGATCGAGCCAGGGCCGAGCCCACTTTTCGCCGTAATGAGGCGAAGCAAGCAGCCGATCCACCTGCCGCTCGTAGGCGTCGGGGCCGGCGTCCTCGAGGAAATCAACGACTTCGGCGGGCGTCGGCGGCAGGCCGATCAGATCGAGCGATAATCGCCGCAGCAGCGTGGGTCGGTCGGCCGCGGGCGAAGGGGTGAGACCTTCCGTTTCGAGCCGCGCGAGAATAAACCGGTCGATCGCATTGTGAATCGTTCCCGCCTGCTTGACCGTCGGCAAATCGGGCCACTGCGGAGGCTGAAACGCCCAGTGCCCAGACGCGGACGCGCCGGCCGCCGCACGACCCGAAATCCGCTCCGCATCGGGCCACACGGCGCCTTGGTCGATCCATGCGCGCAACAGCCCGATTTCCTCCGCCGTCAGCCGCGGGCCTTCAGGCGGCATGACGACTTCGTCGTCGGCGACGCCGCCGACAAGTTGGATCAACCGGCTCTGGTCGCTCTTACCCGGCTGGATGACCGCGCCGGAATAGCCGCCTTCGATCGCCCGCGCGCGACTGTCGAGCCGCAGGCCGCTTTCCTGTTTGCCGGCCCCGTGACACTCAAGGCAATGTTTCCGCAGCAGCGGCGCGATCGACTTGGCGAAATCAACGGCCGTGGTCGCCGCGGGCGGCAAAACTTTCTCATTCCGGCCGACGTCCGGTTCGGCCGCGCGTGCCACCGCGCAGAACAGCCAAAGCCCGGCGCTAATCGCCTGGATCAAGGTGACGCGGAATATGCGCCGCGAGACAGTCTCGATCTTCATGGATTAGTCCTCATTTTTGGGTCGCGGCCGTCAAGCCGGCGCTGTCTTGGGGGGACACTCGCCATCGATCGCTTCGCGGACACCCGCGACGCTTCTTGATTATAACCGTTTGTGACGAGAATTCCGCCACGCCCGCAGTGTAAGATCCCCCCAGATCGAAGGCGCTTGACCATTTTTGCCGTCTTGGTATGGTCCAATAGGTTGGCAGGACGGCTTTCGCCCCTGCTTGCTTGCGCCGCGGGTTGGTGTGGGACCATGAATCAATGCGTGCTTGCAGGAGGCTCCGATGTCGCAGGGATCGACGTTCGACTCGACCAAGGAACAGGTCAAACGGTCAATCGACATCGTCGAACTGGTGGGAGAATACATCCCACTACGCCGCGAAGGCCGCGGATATAAGGGGCTCTGCCCCTGGCACGACGACTCTCGGCCCAGCCTGCAAGTACACCCCGATCGGCAGACGTTCCACTGTTGGGTTTGCAACATTGGCGGCGATATCTTCTCGTTCATCGAAAAACGCGAGGGGGTTTCGTTCAAGGAAGCCCTGGCGATGCTGGCCGAACGGGCCGGCGTCAGGCTGACCAACTCTTCCGGCCAGGGGGCCGGGGAGCCCGATCAGAAACGGATGCTCTACCAGGCAGCGGCATGGGCCGAACAGCAGTTCCACGAGTGCCTGATGCGCTCCGACGAGGGTGATGTCGCCCGGCGTTACCTCAAGTCGCGCGGCATCACCGACGACAGTGCCCGCCGACACCACCTCGGCTTCGCCCCAAACCAATGGGACTGGCTCCTCAAACGCGCGCGCGAGACCCGCTTCACGCCGCCGCTCTTGCACCAGATCGGTCTGGTCAAAGAGCGGCAGCAAGGGCAGGGCTTTTACGATTTCTTCCGTGGGCGGGTCATGTTTTCGATCCGCGACGTGCAAGGCCGGCCCGTGGCCACCGGCGGCCGGCTGTTGCCCGATCTGGGCACCGAGGGGGCCAAGTACATCAATACGCCCGAAACGCCGCTGTTTTCCAAAAGCAATCTGCTCTACGGTCTCGACGTGGCCAAGGACGCGATCTCGAAAGGGCGCGCCGCGATGGTCATGGAAGGGTACACCGATTGCATCATCGCCCAGCAATGCGGACTCGAAAACGCGGTGGCCGTGCTCGGCACGGCCTTGGGCGAGCGGCACATCCGGCTGCTGCGGCGTTTCGCCGACCGTATCGACCTGGTGCTCGACGGCGATGAGGCGGGACGCAAGCGAACCGATGAGATCCTGGAGCTTTTCGTCGCGGAGCAGGTCGATCTGCGAATTCTGACCCTCCCCAACGACCTCGATCCGGCCGATTTCCTGCTTCAACAGGGGGCCCAGGCGTTCCTCACACTCCTGAGGGGGGCTGTCGACGCCCTGGAACACAAATTCCGTCAGGCCACGGCCAGCCTGCATGCCGCAAGCGGCACGCACGAGGCCAACCAGGCCCTGGAACAGGTGCTGGCAACGCTGGCCAAGGCCCCCCGATTGCAAATGGGCGGCAGCACCGCGACGAAACTTCGCGAGGACCAGATCCTGAGCCGCTTGGCCCACCTCTTTGGCCTGGCTGAGGAACGTATCCGCAAGCGGCTGGCCGACTTGCGGACGTTGGCCCGCCGCGGGGCCGCGGCGGCTCCGGCCCGTGCCCCGGCCGCCCATGAGCCGAAAAAACTGCTCGACCGCGATTATCTGCTGCTGGAAATCCTGCTGCAATCACCCGAATGGATGGCCGAGGCGCAGGCCCAAGTGGCCCCAGAGGAGCTACGTTACCCCAAGCTGCGCGCGATCTACGCCAAGTGCGGCGAACTTTGCCGTGCCGGGATTTTGCCTTCCTTCGACCGACTGCTCTTGGAGATTGACGACGGAGAGCTTAAAACCGTGCTGGTCGAACTGGACGAGGCGCACCACGCCAAGAATCGTCCGGATCGAAGCCAGGAGTTGAGCGAGCTCTTGGCCGCATTTCGCGAAACCCGTGAGCAACGCAGCCAAGCCCAACGTAAGGATGCGATACGGGAGGCTGGGGAGGAAGAAGCACTCGACACCTTGCGTGACATCATCGAGAGGAAGCGTCGCCGACAAGGCATTTCCGAGCCCACGGACGGGTAGGATGCCGTGTTGGTGGTTGAAGCCGATCGACCCCGCTCGGAATTCCAGGGTCCACCCTTGATTCCGCCGGTCGGCCGAGACCATAATCGTTTGTCTCAGCGCGCCGTTCGGCGCGGGGAGGGAATTCACGTGGACCATTCGGACAAAGACCTATCGGCATTGGTCGCGACGGGCAAGGCCCAGGGTTATCTGACCTACGACCAGGTCAACGACTATCTACCCGACGAAGCGGTGAACCCCGACAAGCTCGATAGTCTGCTCTCGGCCATCGAGGAGCAAGGCATCGAGTTGGTGAACGAGCCGCCCGAACCGGCGGCCATCGAGCCCGCCGCCAAGCAGGCCCGGCTCGACGTCGATGAAAAGCGCACCGAAGTCTTCGCCGAGGACGACGCTCCGGCCGAGTTCATCGGCGGCAACTCGGAATCGGACGGCGACGGTTCCTACCTCTCGATCGCCGACGAGCCCGCCAAGTGGAGCGACGATCCGGTGCGGATGTACCTGACCCAGATGGCCGTCATCCCGCTCTTGAGCCGCGAGCAGGAAATCGCGCTGGCCAAGAAGATCGAAGTCACCCGCAAGCGCTTCCGCCGCACCGTGCTGGGTTGCGATTTCGCCATGCAGCACACGATCGAAACGCTCAAGAAGGTGTACGACGGCACGTTGCCCTTCGACCGCACGATCAAGGTCTCGCTGACCGAGCGGTTGACCAAGGAGCAGATCATGGCGCGCATGCCGCACAACCTGCGCACGCTCGAGCACCTGCTGGCCGAGAACCGCAAGGATTTCCGCCTGGTCGTGAGCAAGAAACTCCCGCGTCCCCAGCGGATCGCGGCCCGCAACCGGTTCCTGATGCGCCGCCGCAAGGCGCTCACGCTCGTCGAGGAGCTCAGTCTGCGCACGCGGCGCGTGCAGCCGATGGTGCGCGAGTTGACCGACATGGCGGCGCGGATGGGCAGGCTCGAAGATCGGCTGAACGTCCTGGACGACGACACCGCGTCGAAGGACGAGCGCGCCAACCTGAGGAAGGAGTTCCGCGACCTGATCATGACGGCGCTGGAGAGCCCGGGGAGCCTGCGGAAGCGGTGCGATACGATGTGTACCCAGTACCGCGACTACGAGCGCGCCAAGCGCGATCTGTCGGGCGGCAACCTGCGGCTGGTCGTCTCGATCGCCAAGAAGTATCGCAACCGCGGGTTGAGCTTCCTCGACCTGATTCAGGAGGGGAACACGGGCCTGATGCGGGCCGTCGACAAGTACGAGTACCGCCGCGGCTACAAGTTTTCGACCTATGCCACCTGGTGGATTCGCCAGGCGATCACGCGTGCCATCGCGGACCAGGCGCGCACGATCCGCATTCCGGTGCATATGATCGACGTCTTGTCGCGGTTGCGGAACGTCTCGAAGCGGCTGCTGCAGGAGTTGGGCCGCGAGCCGACGACCGAGGAGACGGCTCTGGCGGCCGAGATCAGCGTCGAGGAAACCCGCCGCGTGCTGAACATCGGTCGGCACCCGGTGAGTCTCGACCGGCCCGTGGGCGAGAGCGAAGACAGCGCCTTTGGCGAGTTCATCGAAGACAGCAGCACTGAAAGCCCCCTGCGGGCCGCCTCGCAGGAGATGCTGCGCGAGAAGATCGAGAGCCTGTTGAAGACGTTGACCTACCGTGAGCGTGAGATCATCCGGCTGCGGTACGGGCTGGGCGACGGCTACACGTACACGTTGGAGGAGGTCGGGCGGATCTTCAAGGTCACTCGCGAGCGGGTGCGGCAGATCGAGGCCAAGGCGGTGCGTAAGCTGCAGAACCCGGTGCGCAGCAAGCAGCTTGAGGGATTTTTGGAAGGGATCGCGATCTAGGCCGGGAAGCGGATCGCGTTGTACGCTCTACAAGAACCGCTGGTCTTTCGGGACCAGCGATTTTCGCCGCGAGAAAGTGGTGGCTGGTGGCTGGTGGCTGGTGGCAGAGCGTCAGCGATGCCCCGGCTCGATGGCGACCGCGGCGTTCCGTCCGCGTACCGGGGCATCGCCTGGCCGATTCGCTTGTTGAAATGGAAAATCGCTCATGGCCAGGCTCTGCCCCAGCCACCGTCCACATGTTAGAATTCTCTTATGTCCATCGCTTCCCACTCCAACGATCCTTTCGCCGTCATCGACGGCAAGACCATGCCCTCGCTTCCGATGACGGAGGACGAGTTCGTCGCCTGGTGCGATGAGGACATCAAGGCCGAGTGGGTCGATGGGCGAGTGATTGTCATGGCAGCGGCAAGTTTGATCCACGTCGAACTCACCGATTTCCTCAGTAGGCTCATGGGGGCGTTCGTTGAATCCCGCAGTCTGGGCAAGGTCTTAAGTTCCGAGTTTCAAGTGCGCTTGCCGCCCGACGGTCGCCGCCGCGTTCCGGACCTGTTGTTCGTAGCTAAAAACCACCTGAAAAATTTGCAGGTGCTCCATCTGGAGGGTGCGCCCGATCTGGCCGTCGAAATCGTGTCGCCCGACACCATCGAGCGCGATTGGCGAGAGAAGTACCGGGAATACCAAACGGCCGGCGTGCGCGAGTATTGGATCGTCGATCCGCTCAAGCGGCACGTCGCGGCCTTTGCCTTGGCCGGTCCACGGGGTTACCAGCCGATCCAGGAAGTTCGCGGCAAAATCGCCTCCGGCGTATTGCCCGGGTTCTACGTCAAGCCCCAGTGGCTTTGGCGCGACGAATTGCCGAAAATCCAGCTCGTGCTCCGCGAGATCTTGCGCGGGCGGTAGCCGAGGGCGCGGGATTGTTCTATGATGGAGCGATCCAGAGGCTCATGAGGTAGAACCATGTCGGTCACGACCACCGTGCTGCGCGAGTTGCACCGCATCCAGCGCCAGTTGGGCGACCTGAGCGAGCGGCTCGACCGCGGCCCCAAGCAGATCAAGGCCCGCGAGGCGAACATGGCCCGGCTCGAAACCGAGCTGGCCCAACTCAAGGCCGACCACAAGGCCGCCCGCGTCGGGGCCGACCAGAAGCAACTCTTGCTCAAGAGCGGCGAGAGCAAAATTCTCGAACTCAAGGTCAAGCTCAACGCGGCCCAGAGCAACCGCGAGTACCAGGCCCTCAAGGACCAGATCGCCGCGGATGAAATGGCCAATAGCGTGCTGGCCGACGAGATCCTTGAGGCCCTCGAGAAGATCGACACATTCGTTCCCGCGCTGGCCGCCGCCGAGCAAAAACGGGCCAAGGCCAAGGACGAACTGGCCAAGGCGCAGCAGCAGGTCCGCGACCAGCAGGGGATGTTGCACAACGACGTCCAACGGCTGACCGCCGAGCTGAAGCAGGTCGAGAGCCGGCTACCCACCGATTTTCGCGAGGCGTACCAGCGGATCGTCAAGAGCAAAGGTCCCGACGCCATGGCCCAGGTCGACGGCGAATCGTGCGGCGGTTGCAACCACCACATTACATCCAACCTGATCAGCTCGCTGATGATGAACACGGTCGTTTGCTGCCAGAGTTGCGGACGGATGCTCTATCTTCCGGAAGACCGCGCGCCCGGCAGGTCCGAGCAATAGATGGCCTATACGACGGCCATGTTTACCGCCTCGCGGGATGCTCCGCTGGCTGAGCTATCCACGCGGGGCGAAGTCCTGGCAGAGCTCGAAGAGCTCCGAGCTCTCGTTCTCGAAGTTTGCCCCGACTGCTTGTATCAGCGGCGGCCGGACGGCGCGGGGATCTTCGTTCCGCCGCAGCGGCAACACGAAACCCGGGACAAGAACCTCTTGACCGTGTGGGCCGGAGCCGGAGCGCGGATGCGCATCATGCCAGACAAGGAAGAGAAGTACGATCGGAGCAAACTCGCTACATACCGGGAACGCCTGGCGCGACTGTACTCGGAATTGGTCGACGGCAATGACTGAGGGAGGCCCAACCGTCCGCGGCAATTGGGCCGTCGCACACCCCTTCATGGCGTATCGAGTATCTCTTGCCAGCTCGCAGCTTTTACCGCACGGCGGTGCATCCGTTTAAGACGGTCCAGATCGGTCACGTTCGCCAACTGGGACCGTACTGCCTCGTCGGCGGGACCAAGCCGTTCCTCGCCAACCACGAGGATAGCTTCCTTCGCGAACTTCTCCTGTCCTTCCTCGAGAATCATCAGATAGGTATCGGATTCTTGCATCGCACGGACTCCTCGAAAGATCCTGACAGCGGCATCTCGCTTCACCCGCAATCCCGTCAGTAGGAGAGCATCGGTTAACAGCTTTTTCGCGCGGTCGGGCGGTGCCTCGTTCATAAGTCGCTGCACCACCCGATGGGCGACAGCGGTCAAGGCGTTCTCCAAAGTCACGTCCTGCTTCAACCGGCCCAGCATTGCCAGTGGCACCAAGCCCAGGTCTGAAGCCAGCAGTTCCTCTGTCGGGCGCTCCCAAAGGCGAACGACTTGATACCTAAATTCCATGCTACCACACTCTGGGCGCGGCGCGTAGCGGATGCTCCCGTTCAGGTTCGAGTGCGCCGCCTCCGTCCGCAGAAGGATGATGACCGTATGCACAGGGACGTGGTGGTGGGCGAACAATAGCGCGTTGTACACCAACAAGTCAGCGTGCTTCCAGGCGGCGGCACTCGATTGGAAGTCTAGTTGAATGATCTCCGCGAGCGGATCGCCGAGTCCCAGGATCAGGTCGGCCGTCGTCGTCACCGTGGAGAGATCGACGTTTAGCAGCCTCACCGGCAACGTCGTCGGTCGATCAAAGGCGGCTAGGAAAGCCTCGGGGCTTTCCCGGCCCATGTCTTTCAAGGTTGCGTCAAAAGTCATGGGCATGAATGACTCTCCGCCGCGTGATATGCTTTGACCTAGCGAATGCCAGCATATCCTTCTGGCTCCGTCCTCACCAGTCATCCCCCGCCCAAGATCATCAACCGCATCCGCCATGAGAGCTTTACAGACTGTCACCGGCAGGGCACAATGCGTTGATGGCCGTGGCCTCCGTGCGTCGGGGGTCGCGGTTTTGGATCGTCTGGGGGAGTTGATACAATGTCCGACATGGTGCCCATGACGCGGGCCGGCTACGACAAGCTCAAGGCCGAGCTGGACCACATGGATCAGGTGGAAATGCCCAAGGTGGCCGAACGCATCGCCGAGGCTCGTAGCGCGGGCGACCTCAAGGAGAACGCCGAGTACCACGGCGCCCGCGAGTCGCAGGGTTTGCTGCAAGCCAAGATCAACCTGCTGCGCGACAAGCTCAGCCGGGCGCACATCGTCGACGCCTCGACCCTGCCCAAGGGCGAGGTCGTTTTCGGCGTGACCGTGGTCGTCAAGGATCTCGACTTCGGCGACACCGAGGAGTTCACGCTGGTCGGGGCGGGCGAAGAAGACTACGACGCCGGCAAGATCCTGATCACCAGCCCGCTGGCCCAGGGCCTGCTGGGCAAAAAAGTCGGCCAGAGCGCCGAAATCGCGGTGCCCAAGGGAATGATGAAGTTCGAGGTCATCGAGATCCGACCGGGGTGACCAACCCAACCCAACGCTACGACCACCCCAGGAGCTTCCCATGACCAGCCGCGCCCAAACCGAGTACCGCTACGAAAAACTGACCTGGCCCGAAATCAACGACGCCATCGAACTGGGCAAGGTCTGCGTGGTTCCTTGCGGAGCGGTCGAGCAGCACGGCCCGCACCTGCCGCTGGACGTGGACATCATTTGCCCGACCGGCATCGCGCTCGGCGCCGGCCGGCAGGTGTCCGACAAGATGTTGATCTTGCCGACCGTCTGCTACGGCTACACCGGGCACGTGATGGATTTTCCGGGCACGATCAACAACGACTTCGAGCATTTCATGCACCATGTGCTCGACATCACCAAGTCGCTGGCCTACCACGGTTTCAAGAAGATCGTATTGCTCAACGGCCACGGTTCGAACATGCCCAACCTCGACCTGGTGGCCCGGCGGACGAACCTCGAGACCGACGCCGAGTGCGTCCTGGCGGGGTGGTGGCAACTGCTCACGGTCGACAAGGAGTTCCTGCCGCGCTGGCGGCAGAGCAAGTTCCCCGGCGGCTGCGCCCATGCCTGTGAACTGGAGACCTCGCTCTACCTTTATCTCGACGGCGACAACGTCCGCGAAGACCAGATCGCCAACGGCGAAATCAGCTTCAACGCGGAGCACAGTCCCTTCAACTGGGTCGATCTCTTCGCGGCCGGCCCGGCGACGATCGTCTCTTGGACCAGCAGCTATTCCGAAACCGGCGTACTGGGCGAGGCGGAATTGGCGACGGCCGAGAAAGGGCGGCAAGCCTACGAGGAGGCGGTCAAGCAGCTCTCGCGCTTCATCACCTGGTTCAAGGACCGGCCCAAAGACCAGCGCCGCGACCGCCACCGCAAGCCGCCCACGATGCCAATCCCATGGGGGCAGCGGTCAATCGACGGCGGGTGAGACCTCCAGTTTTGGCTTGTTTTCTTGGCCAGCACGATAGAATGGCGGGCCGCGGCGAAAGCATCTGTAGGGAACGCCCTCCGTGGCGTTCCGCGTCCTGCCGGCAGACGTCGTATCAGCTTCACGGAACGCCACGGAGGGCGTTCCCTACAGAACCCAGCGCAGCCATCATCTCGACAGCCGCCGCGGGGGGCCGGCGCCCTACGTGGTCGTCGGACGGCTCCGTGCCAAAGTTCTCGACCGCGGTCTGACCCGTTTTTTTGTTTTCCATGGTGAATTCCGCGGCTATTTGCTCCTCCTCGCAACGAGCTTTCGTCTCCTCCCGACTGCATTCCTCCTGCCCCGTTGAGCCCGTTGAGCTGGCGGCGAAAGTCGCCGAAGGCGACCCGTCCCCCGCCTCCGGCCCGCCGCCCGCGTGCTCCTGCCAAAAGTTCTCGTCCTCCGCTCGACTGTGGCCGTTGCGCTGCAGAAACCAGAAGTAGCGGCCATTCGGCCCGAACCCTTCCCGGCAACCATCGACGCCGGCGATCGCCTTGGCTCGGCAGACCACATGCCAGGCGAAACCCGCGCCTTCGGCCGCGGCGCGTAGGGCTGTGACGGGCCTCGGACAAAAAAGCAACTCCTGCTGGAGCCATCGCGCGGCGTCAAGCTGGTCGAGCCGCGCGGCGCTGGCGTGCAGGGCCGAGGCGCTCACTCCGAAGTGCCCCCATACGATTCGTCCGTCCGGCGTCTCGAACCGCAGCCCCTCTTCCATCTCGCCCAGCGCGGCGCGCAACGTCAGCAGAAACCGTTGCGCCGGGCGCCGCCGGTCGCGGATCACCGTCAGCACGAAATCGTGCTGGGTGATCGCCAGCAGCTTGTCGAGCCGGCGCCGCAGGTCGTTGCCCGCCGCTTGGCCCTCGATCGAAATCGACACGACGACCGCCACCTGCCGCCGCCGCGCCAACTCTTGCAACTCGAGCAGCGTTTGACGGCTCTCCTCGCTGAAGCCGCGATGACGCGTATCGAGCGCCAGACAACACGCATCGATCACGACCAGTTCGATCGACGGCTCGTTGGCCAGCGTCTCATCGACCGCGGAGAGGTCTTTCTCGATCTTGAACCCGCGCGTGACCGGACGGCCCTGCTCGTCGGTGTCGGGGAAGTTACGCAGATATTGGACGCGCTTCATGTCGGCCCCGGCGGCGGCCAGGCGCGGCTGGACGACGTTTGCCAGGCCGTCGCGCGTGAGCAGCAGGACGTTGCTGGCCGGGGCGGCGCTGGCAGTGGGGGCAGTCGCGGTGCTGGCCGTGGCGTCGATGGGTTCGCGACCGCGCGGCAAGGCATCGCCGCGCGAGACGCGGCTTACCAGGTCGATCAAGACCATGCTTTTGCCCGCCGCCGCTTCGCCGGCCACCAGCGTCAGCCATCCCTTGGCCACGCGCCCTGGCCAAATCCAGCGCGTGGCCTCGGGCCGCACTTCGTCGAAGCCGCACAGTTCCGGCTTGCGCGCCGGCGCGGCGTTTTCGATCGTCGCGGCCGCCGCCGCGCCGCCGCTGCTGGCGGCGGCGGCCTCCGTCGCTGCGCCGGCCATGCCGTTACTCGTTTCCACGCTCCGCGTGGAAACGGCTCCACGGACGCTCCGCGTCCCCATGCCCAGCAGCGGCGCTCGGTCGTCGCGCGGCCACACAGTGATCGAAGATAGGTTCCCATGTGGAGCGTGGGAACAAGGTAATTCATCCATGGTCGGTTTGAGCTTGCGCATCGGGTGCTCCTTGGTGAGGGGTGGCGGGTGAGGGGTGAGTAGTCATCACGCTCCGCCGTGATGGTTCACAATACGTGCTTTCCGGGCAATGCTCGAATCTAACGGCCATCTGGCTCGAGCATTTTTCACGCCATGAAACGCCGCTTGAGCGCGGGATTTCCGCCCCGCGGGGGCGCGGGCGTACAGCCTGGGGCGCCAGCCCCAGGAATGTCCCGTGAAAAATGTCGTCCGCCCCGAAGGGGCGGTGTCGCGGCAGGTCAATGCCCCGGCGTTCCGACGACCACCTCCCCCAACCCACCACGAAGACGTTCGCCCTTTCTACAGCGCGTCTGGCTTGGAAACCTTTCCAAGCTGCAAATTTGCAGTTTGAAAAGTGCCCTGTTTTCCAGTGTTTCTTCGATACTTTCCCCTCTGTGGCTGGGTGGCCGGTTCGCGCCGCCCCTTCGGGGCGGAAAACCGTAAAAAAAGGGCGTCCGCGGGGGCGCGGGCGTACAGCCTGGGGCGCCAGCCCCAGGAATGTCCCGTGATGTGGCCGCGAGCATCCGGCAATTCGGCTTCCGGCAGCCGATCGCCGTCGAAATTTTGGCCCCAGCGGCTATGCGCGGCTTCTGCAAACTACTATCATAGCGGGGTTTACGGTCGTTGTCGCCGGTGGCGAGTTGAACCACGAATGCTAAAACTCGAAGACCTCAAACCTGGATTGGCGCTCGTCGGCCTGGAGCCGTCGGTCGTGGCCACGGTGGCGGCCGTGGTGCCCATCGCCGAAGGATCGGCGCAGGTCTTCTACCGAACTCCCGACGGGCAGACCAAGGAGCGCTTGCTCGGGCGCGTCGACGAGCAGAGCATGAGCGTGGCCACGGTCGAACGTCCGTGGTCCTTTGACGGCGACGGGGCGGCGTTCCAGTTGACCTGTGAAGCCAAACGCATCGATCTCGCGTTTCTTTTCGACCCGATGATGGCGGTGTACACCTCGAATGTTGAGCCGCTGCCGCACCAAATCACGGCCGTCTACGAGTCGATGCTCCCCAAGCAGCCGCTGCGGTTCGTCTTGGCGGACGATCCGGGCGCCGGCAAGACGATCATGGCCGGTCTCTACATCCGCGAATTGATCATGCGCGCGGATGCGCGCCGGATTCTCGTCGTCGCCCCCGGCAGTCTGGTCGAACAGTGGCGCGACGAATTGTACGAAAAGTTCGGCCTCGAATTCCGGATTTACTCGCCGCTATTGGAACAAGCTTCCCCCAGCGGCAATCCGTTCGAAGATCACCACCAACTCATCATTCGGCTCGACCAGTTTTCACGCAACGAAGAACTGCAGGATCAACTCTGCGCGGCCGGCTGGGATTTGGCCGTCTTTGACGAAGCCCACAAGCTTTCCGCGCACTACTATGGCTCGAAGGTCGAAAAGACGGCCCGCTTTCGCTTTGCCGAAAAGCTCGGCGAGCAGGCCCGGCACCTGCTCTTGATGACCGCCACGCCGCACAACGGCAAGGAGGAAGACTACCAGCTCTTCCTTTCGCTGCTCGATTCGGATGAGCTTGCCGGCTTAAGTTTTACCACATTTTTCCCGTTTGGCGGCGGAGTATCCGTCGAGCATTGATTGAAGTTTGGTCCAGCCGCGCCAAAGAACCAGCCAGCCTGGATGTCCGTCGCGTTTGCGATTCTGATGTCCGCCCAGGCGCGCCAAAGCAAAG
>Ga0307373_10001269_pt1 | contig 47430 bp, 41 predicted proteins | sample OX2MG_FD_202534 | JGI IMG/M metagenome (GOLD analysis project Ga0307373, IMG submission 202534) | Soil microbial communities from Risofladan, Vaasa, Finland - OX-2 | ecosystem: Environmental > Terrestrial > Soil > Coastal area > Acid sulfate soil | place: Finland: Risofladan, Vaasa | collected...
TCAACTGAGGCAGGACAGCTAGTCCAGCTTTTATGTCCCCTGGGCCAGACGAGGGACACCGTCATCTGGAAAGGGACGTCAGAATCTGGAACCTACAGGAGTCACAATGCGATGGCCGCGAGCGTGCCGATGAGTATGAACGGACCCAGCGGCAGGTGGCTGGTGCGGGTTGCCCGGTGCAGGACCAGCAGCGCCCCGCCGTAGACGGCAGCCAAGGCAAACCCGGCAAAGGTGCCGGTGAGCAGTGCCTGCCAGCTGGTCCAGGCAAGGGCGGCGCCGACGCTGGCAGCGAGCTTGGCGTCACCCAGGCCCATGCCGCCCGGCCGGATGACGGTCAGGGCCAGGTAGAAACAGGCGAGGACGGCGGCGCCGATGGCCGCACGGCCAAGATTGCCGGGCTGGTGGCCGGTGAGTGCGGCGACGGCCAACAAGGCGAGGGTGCCGGCGCAGGCGGCGGCGGTGAGCGGGTCCGGCAGCCGGCGGACAGCTGCGTCGATGAAGGCGAGGGGAACAGCGAGCAGGGCCAGCCACGCAAGTGCCGCCAGCTCCCAGGCCGAAGACGCGCGGACGGCTACGACGGCCAGGGCGAGCCCGGCCACCAGCTCTACAAGCAGCGGATACGGCCCGATCCGGGTGCGGCAGGAGGGGCAGCGGCCGGTGACGGGCAGCAGCGAGCGCCACCGCCAGCGGTCCGGCAGGATCTCATGGCCGCAGGCCGGACACGCGCGGCGGGGCGGCTGGCCGGGTTCGGTGCTGCGGGAGAATACGCTGGCGCGTATCCGCGGGCCGGCGACCAGGCCGACGGCGGCTCCGGCGATGATCCATGGCAGTGTCACCATGTCTGCCCGCCTCGGCGTCGGCGTGTTCCCTTGCGGCTGCTGCATCTCGCAAGGGTCGGCGGCTCAGCCAGCGTGATGATCCTGAAGCTCCATGTCCGTACCAAGATCGACTTTAAGCGCCTCCTCCAGCATCTGCCGCGTCATCCTGTCCGCGGCACTGACCGCACTCGCGCCATCGGGGCATGCGGTGAGATAGACCATGAACTGGCTCAGCCGCTGTGCTCCCGGGAGCATAGCCAGGCCCGTGATGTCGACCAGTTCGGTCATGTCGCGGGGAGCTTCCAGCCGGACTCCCGCCTGCGCGGGCAGCTCACCTGAAACTGTCAGCCCGAGCTCGCCGGACAGCAGCGCCGCGAACGCGCCCGGGAGCTGCAAGGCCCGCTCGAACTGCCGCCGCCACAAGGACGGGCTCGCGGGCGGTGCGGGCGTGCCGTCCGCGTCGCGCGGCTCGACATGGACGACAAGCAGCGCATAGCCCTCGACCCGGCCATGGCGCCTGATCCCGTCGGGCAGTTCCAGCCGCGCCGAGGCCACGCCGTCGCCCAGCACCATGTCGATGATGCTGGACGTGCTGGTGGCCTGGCGCGCCCACGCGGCGTCCTGGCCGGCATGCGTCAGGTCAGCCAGCAGCTCGGCGACGGCTGGGCTTTGCAGGAAGGGCCCGAAGGCTGCCCTGATGGCGGGCCAGTCAGGATCATCGCCGACCTGGCCGCAGGCGATGTGCACCACGAACCGCACCCACGGCGGCCTGTCCCCCGGCTGGCGCATGTAGGTGGTGCCGGGCAGGGCGATCTCCATCGCCAGGGCCGGCGCCGGCGCCCGTATGCCGTCAGTGGTGGCCTGCCACCGGTCTGTGATCAGCCGGGGTGGCCGGTGAAATGCCGGGCGCACCCAGGCGATCAGCGCGACTACCCCGGCCGCGATCAGCAGCAGGAAGGCGATCGCGGCGATGGCAGTCAGCAGGTCGAACAACGGCTGGTGCCACGGCGAGCCCTTCGCCTGCGCGGCGATGAAGCCCGCGAACGCGCCGCCGATCGTTGCTACCCCCGTGCACCATCCCACGACCCCGCTGGTGCTCCAGGAACCGATCCGCCTGTCTGGCATACCAGTCAGCCTACGGCCGGCGCCCGACGTGCCGCGCGTATCACAGAGCCGCGTGCGTGGGCAGGTTCAGTTCGCGTCAGAGCCCGGCCCGCTCGGTGACCACAGCCAGGCGCCGTTCCAGGTGACCGGCCGCCTCGTCCACGTCCCCGGCGATGCCGCTCATCGCGACAGCCGCGGTGATGATCACGTCAGCGAGCTCGGCAAGCAGGTCATCACGAGAGCGGCAGGTCCCCTTCCTGCTGTTCAGGCCCTGCATGCCGATGAACGCCTCCGCGGCTTCGCCCACCTCTTCGGTCAGCTTGAGCAGCCGGACCTCGACAGGGACATCACCGTGATGCGCATGCAGCTGGCCAACCTGATCCCACATCGATTCCTCCGGCAGAAACTAAGGCCGGCCGGCGCCGGCGGTGTTCTCGGGCTGCCAGCTGAGACGGCTTACGGCGCCTCAGGCCTGGTGATGAATTGCCCGGCCGGCGAGAACATCGGGACGGCCGGTCAGGCCGATGACCGATGAGCGGCGGGCAGGCCTGGATCAGGCTATCCGCGGACGGCGAGGACAACCGTCAAGGCCACGAGAGCGGCGGTGAGGACCACCAGGACGACAGTCAGCCACACGAGGCGCCTAGCCGTCCGGTCTGAGGACTTGCGGGCGGCGACGGTCTCCCGGGTCAGGTCGGTTATCGCGTCCTTGAGCCGGCGCTCCATCTCCATCTGGTAACCAGGTCCCGGGAAACCTGGCGCCCGGGCGATCAGTTCCTCGTCGCTGAGGTGCCCGCGCTGGCGTGCGCCGTCAAGGTGCTGCGCGTCCACATCCCGCCGCCACTGCTCATTCCTGAGCTGGCGCTGCCCGAGCCAGGACCGCAGCTTGTTCTCCGCCACTGATGCATTGTGACCTGCCGGGGCGCGGGACGGCTACGCGCCGCCAGTTGTCTGGCGGGAAGCGCTTGTGTCCGGGAAGACGCACCACCAAGGCATGCCGGTCAGTCGTCCTGCCAGGCGTCGAGGCCTTCGCAAGCAGTGAGCTCATGAGGCGGCCGGGGCGTCCTTGGTGAGGCCGAGCTTGGTGACACGGGCGGCGATCCACCTGACCCGCTCGGCGGTGGTCATGTTGGGCGGGATGTCGATGACGCGCTGTCCGACGGTGGCGCAGGTCGAGCGGACGACCCGGTCGGCGGCTGGCTGCAGGTCAAGGACCTTGGACCGGTAGGGGTCGCCCGCCTGGTGCTGGGCGAACCGGTCGCAGCAGTAGAACACCACGTCGTAGGTGGGAGCCCAGGCTTCGCAGAACGCTTTCATCGCGTCCAGCACGGCGGCCTCGCGGCTGCCGGGCGGGGTTTGCAGTACCAGCCAGGCGTAGGCCATCACGTTCGCGATGGTCTTGTCGGCGATGATCATCGTGTGCTGGCGCGCGGTACGGAGCTGCGCCGACAGCTGGGCGGCGAACAGGTCGACCTCGGTCTCCAGGTCGAACTCGCCCTTGCCGTGCACGACGATTTCCTCGATGAACGGGCTGTGCCGGGCCGGTTCTTCGACGGTGGCGACGTGGATGCCGCGCTCGCGGTAGTAGGCGGCCAGGGCGTGGGTCAGGGTGGTCTTGCCCGAGGCGTGGGTGCCCTCGATGGCGAGCACGACACAATCACGCAGCATCGGCTTCTCCCAGCAGCGCGGTAAAGACAGGGTGAGCCAGCCAGCCGAACACGGCGCTCAGCTCGCCGGCGAGGAGCTTGTTGACGTTCAGCCCGGGCTGCCAGTGCGCCAGCCCGGCGGCGCGGGCGGCGACCATGGCGGTGGACAGGGAGTGCCGAAGGTTCAGCACGGTGATCTTCTCCCGTGCCGTGATGTCGCTGAGTTCGAGCCAGCGCCGGTGCAGCGCGGTCATGGAGGTGCCGCGCAGTTCCGGCTGGGTCACATCGAGCCGCAGGTCGGCGCAGACGTCGACCAGCCGGCGCGACTGGCAGGTCAGGACGTGCCCGGCGTCGTAGCGGGTGTCGAGGAAGCGCGGCTGACCGGAAGGTTCCTGTCGCCGTTGCCGCCACGCGGCGGCTGCGGCGGCGACCGCTGGTGGTCGCGCACCGGCGGCTGCGGCGGCCAGGACTGCCAGGTCGCTGCATAGCTGGTGGCCGGCGATCGGGCTGGCGTGCCCCATCAGGGACGCCAGCGCGGCGTCCGCTCCGGCGACCAGATCCGGGCACTGGCTGGTGTCCTCCACGTAGGCGGATGTGTACCAGAACCGGGTCGTATCCAGGCCGGTGCTGGCATCGCTGGCGGGCAGGGGCAGCCAGACCACCGAGTAGCAGAACGGCACGTTGCCGCCCCGGATCCGGTAGTTCTTGGTCCACTCCACATCGATGGCCGCCGCCAGCCGCGTCCCGGGCTGGCACCGGGGCACCACGCCGGCAAGATTGGTGCTGATGATCACTTCAGGTTCCCGCAGCTAGTGAGGGTGCTCCTGTGTCGGCGCCGCTGCCCACCGCGACCTGGAAGGCGAGCGCGGCGGGGGTATCCGACCCGGGCCACGGCAAGCAGTCCCATGTGGCGGCGGCCATGACCTGCCCAATGCTCAGAGTCCCGGTCCATTCATAGCGGCCCTGGTGGCGGGCGCAGACCAGCGCGATCATCAGCGCCCGCTCCACCGCCAGTGCCGCAGCCTGGCGACCGGCTGGCCGGTCCGCGTCAGGCCACGAGCCGCCGCAGCCGATGGCGATCCCTGCCTGCTGGCAGGCCCGCTCCAGCGGCGGGCAGCCGGGCAGGTCGAGCCCGCAGTCGAACGTCGCCGCCCTGCCCGTCGCCTTACCGCGGGCCGCCCATTCGTACTCGACGGCTGCCAGCCCCCGTAGCGCCGCCGCGTCGCCGGCCTGCCGCAGGGCGGCCAGGTCACCGGCCAGCAGGTACCCCGCCAGGACGGCCGCATGGCGGCGGGCCTGCATCAGGTCCAGGTCGGCTACCGCGGCCAGGCCAGGTGCCTCCGCCGCGTCGTCGGTGCTCGCCGCGCGGAACCCGAACGTCAGCGTCTGCTCCGTCACGCTCATCGCCTGGGTGCGATGCAGCGGCAGGTAGACGATGGCGACCGCCGAAGGTCCCGGACGGCCATCCGCGGCTGTCCGCTCAGCAGTGAATGCCGCCAGCCTCGGGACTGGCCTGCGGTAGAGCTGCTGCCCGGTCCGGTAAGGGTCATCGGGCCAGGTCATGTTGGTGTAGGTACGCATCAGGGGCCGCTGCGGGTGGCGGTGTAGATGCTGCGGCCGAGGTATTTGGCATAGTGGTTTGCCTTGTACGGGTAGCGGTCCCAGATCGCGGTGACCGGCTCCTCCAGCAGGTTGCCGAGCTTGAGGAACAGGTCGGGCTGATCATAGACGGGCCAGGCCTGGGCGCTGCCGTTCGGCTCGATCACGATCATGTGCCCCTCGGTCTCCTGCGTCCACGGGGTCATCCGCACCGCCGGCCGCCAGTCATGGGTGGTCCGCAGCTCGGTCAGCCGCTCGAACGCGTCGTGCGCCTCGTCCACCGTGATGAACTCCCGCTCCGGCAAGCCGAGCGCGTTGCCCTTGCGTAGCGGCAGGATCAGCTTCAGCTTCCCGGCGTCCAGCACGTCGGCGATCTGGTACAGGTAAGGCAGGGCGTGCACGGTGGAGCGGAGCACGACCGCTGACAGCGAGATCGGCAGCCCGGCCTCCATGAAGGCCCGCACCCCGGTCATGGCCTTGTCGTAGTCACCGCGGACCCGGGAGAACGTCGACCGCGGACCGTCAAAGCCGATGTTGACAAACGCTACCTTCCCGGCCAGCCGGGGCGCCATGACCAGGCCGCGGGTGGCGTTGGTCGGCAGCCCGATGATGAAGCCCGAGTACATGTCCACGATCTCGGGCAGGTCGCGGCGCAGCAGCGGCTCCCCGCCGGACAGGAACACTCGCTGCACCCCGGCCAGGCTGGCGCGGATGGTGTCAAGCTGGTCCAGCGTCGGGTCGGCCATCTGCAGCGTCTCCGAGCAGAACCCGCAGTTGAAGTCGCAGCGCTTGGTGACTTGCAAGATCACCGACAGCGGGACGGCGGCGGTTTCAGCGAGCGCTCCGGGGTCAGCATGCCCGTCGTGGGTGAAGTGATGGCCCGTGGTGAACGCTACGGCACCGCTGCTGCCCTGACGATGATCTCTGGCGGGGAACTCGGGCACGGGCAGCACGGGCAGGCCCGAGGGGCCGGGTGACAAAGCGGTCATGGATTCCTGCCTTACTCGGCGCGTCGGAGTGACGGCAATCCGGGTTCCCAGCCTGACGGTCTGGTGGATGGCGCGTCACTCCCGGTGCTGGGAAGGTGTGATTCCCGCCCGGTGACGCCGCTCGACCTGCACCAACACTCCTCGCTGGCCTGATCAGTTCCCGTCGACAAGGGGACACGTTCCCACCTGCGTAAACACGGGTTGCCGCCCGTGTCCTGATGGCTACCGTTGATGTGGTTAATCCATGCCAATCCGCCTGGCGCGCGGGCCGGCCGACGAAGGGCAGGAATGATGGAATACGCCAAGACGAGCCTGCGGGCTGAAAAGCGCGCGCTGCGGGAGAAGATGCGGGCCATGGGGCTCGGCTACCGGGAGATCGCGGCCGAGCTTGCCCGCCGCTACCGTTTCCGGCCCCGCGCCGCGTGGCGCGAAGCCTACGGGTGGAGCCTGAAGGAGGCGGCGGCCCACATCAACGCCCATAGCGGCGAGACCGGCCTCGACCCTGGTGGCATCGCGGCCATGACAGCAGCGCATCTGTGCGAGCACGAGAACTGGCCCGGCCACGGCCCTGAGCCGTCCGGCCGCCGGCCCACGCCCTATCTCCTGGCCGTGCTCGCCGCCGTTTACGGCTGCACAGTTCCGGATCTGGTCGACCTGGCCGACCGCGAGCACCTGCCCCCAGCGGATCTGCTCATCCTGGATACATATGGTCCAGGCCAGGCAGAGCGCGCAAGCGAGCCAGCAAGCGCCCTGGGGACGCTCCGACCACAGACCGCCCTGCTTGCACCAGCCCGCAGCACGGCCGCGGAGTCGTGGCACGGTGTACTTAAACTTCGCAGCGTGGCTGCGTACCTCACACCTGCATTGGCCGACGCCAACGTATCGGCGTCACAAGACGAGGCTTACCGTTGGATTCAGGAGCCCGGTATGCGGAGCTCCGGGATCGAACGAGAGGTGCTGATGACGGCGCACGAGGGAAGCGAGCACGCCGGACGGGCCGAGCGGCGCGACATCGGCGACGCGACGCTGGAACAATTCCGCGCCGATGTGATCCGACTCTCGCATGACTACATGACTGGCGAGCCGTTCCCGCTCTTCCTGGAGATGCGACGGGTGCGGAACCGCATGCATGACGCGCTTGAACGCCGTCTCTGGCCGCGAGACGTGAACGAGTTGTACCTGATGGTTGGCTGCCTGAACGGGCTGATGGCTTCTGCGGCCAACAATCTCGGCTATCCCCAGGCTGCCGAGGAGTTGATCCGGTCTGGCTGGGCTTATGCGACTGTGATTGATCACCGGCCGCTGATGGCCTGGCTGCGGATGGATGGTGCTTACGCGGCCTACTGGAGCGGTCGGTCCCGGCAGAGCCTTGCGCTGGCCGAGAGGGGTCTTGAGTATCTTGCTGATGGGCAGAACGCCGCGCAACTCCACCTCTACCGCAGCCTGGCTGCGGCGCACATCGGGGACGCTGATACGGCACGCCGGGCGATCACCGATGCGAGTGACGCAAGGGAACGGGATCACCGCGACGAGTTGCTCGAGATCGGCGGCGAGTTCGGCTTCTCCCGGGCGGCCCAGCACTACTACGCGGGCTTCACGCTCAGCGAGATCCCGCAGGGCGCGGCAGATGCGATTACCGAACTAGAGCACGCCACAGAGCTGTATGCCGCTGGGCCAGGCCCCGGAGAGGACTACAGCCACAAGTGCTGGATGCTCGCCCACGCTGACCTCGCCATGGCGCGGCTCCGCGCTAGCCAGCTCGACGCCGCTATCGCAGCAGTGGAACCGGTTCTTACCCTGTCACCGGGCAATCGCACCGCCTTGCTATCGCAGCGCCTGACGGCGGTCCGCACTGAGCTTGCCGGCTCGCGCTACCAAGGATCTCCCCAGGCCCGCACACTGGACGAGAGGATCGAGGAGTTCTGCCGCGAGACGATCGTTGGTGAACTTCACAGCTTTCCTGGCGGTCCCGGCTGACCGTGTAGCGCATCCCACAGCCGCCAGGAATCACGTTCGTCTTGCGCTGTCTGCACGCGAATCGTATTGAACAGAATCGGATCGCGATGTCACGCCAGCCAGGCCGAGCACGCACTCGACAGGCCAGCCCGGCCGGACCGCTACCACGCTGCCTTCTGGCGGCTCGTAGACGCACTCAAGCCCGGCCCGGTCCTGCTGGGCGCTGGCCTTGCTGACCGAGGCCTTCCGCGCCGGCCCCATGATCGCGGCCCGCGGCCCGCTGGGCCAGTTCCGGGGCGGCACGGTATCCGGTGACGACCTGCTCGGCCTCGCGCCACCGGCCGGGCTCACCCAGCTCGCCGAGTTCCGCCACGGCTTCGACACCGCTCTCCTGCCACAGCTCGCCGCCCGGACCGGGCCATGGGCGCTCGGGCCGACGTTCGCCGGCTCGGAGCTGATCAAGGCCGACGCGGACCTGATGTCGATGTGCATCAGGCGCTGCCGCGGTTGCTGCTGGGCCGGCCCGGGCACGGGGGGTCGTGCGGGCGCGCCGACGTGCCCGCACGGGCGGCTTGGCCGGAGTACTGGGCAGGGCCCGTCGCCTCGTCGTGGAGGAGGACAGGATGTCGGCCTGGTCGACGCCGGCTTGGCGGAGCATGACATTGATGTTCGTAGCTGGGGTGGCGTCCAGCAGCGCCTTTGCGGCGGCAGACTGGCCGGCGGCCAGCGCCGTCCTCGCCTCGGTGATCATCGCGACCAGCTCGCGGATGACCGCTGCTGGTACCGCAGCACGGCGGTCCGCTCAGCTTAGCCTCGTTACCAGGTAGTCCGGGCGGTGCGGCAGTGGCATGTAGCTATTCTCAACCCGGCGGTGAAGTCTCGGCGCGGAGCAGCTCTATCAGAGCGAGGTCGGCCGCGCCTGCTGCTGCGGCGCCCTTGTGCCGGCGGTTGATGAGGTCGTCCATGTGCTGGCTGCTGTTCGCGCCAGCTGGGTTTCCGGTCTGCGCGGCGGCTCTGTTGCGGTCTGCTGCCTGCTCGTACTCGCGGACGGCATTCTGCCAGGCACGATGCTCTTCCTGGGCATGCGTGATCGCCGCCATCACCTCAGGCGACGCAACTCGTGGTCCGTCGAAGTCGAGGGCGTGCAACTCCCGGTCCGACAGCGGCTTCTCCGGGGTCACGGGCTCGATGACGGTTCCGTCCCGACCGGTTAGCCGGTACCGCTGCTGCACGTCGTAGGCCCGCTCGCCGAACCGGTACAGGGCCAGCAGGTGAAGCTGGCGGTAGACGTCGGTCTTGCCCGCTCGCCGCTGCTGGTCCTCAGCGCGCCTTTCCGCCTCCTCAGCGCGTCTGTTCGCTGCCCTGGCGTCTCTATGGCTGAGCATGCCGAAGATGATGCCGGCGATGCAGACCACGACGCTGATCGCGATAGGCAGCCACAGGCCGAAGTCGAATCCCCGGACTGCCTGCGCAACGTGGACGACGTGAGCAGGCGTCAGGCGGGGCGGCCGGTCACGCGGTCGGCCTGGGCGTTGCCGACAGGGTGCCGGCTCCTCTGGTGACGGCCACGGGCCGATTATCCCGTCTCACGGACGGTGCCCGTACCGTGAGAGAGAAGGCGCAAGCGGCCCGGCGGTGCTACCAACACCGTGATCTGGGGCCTGACCGGTTTCGGCCCACGTTGACAGATGTCGGATGCTCACGAAACTGACGCTCGCGCGCGTTCCGGGTTCCAGTCTCCGCTTGTTCTTGCAGCGCGGCACCGTGTCCACGGTCCGCACGCACGCGTTCAGCGCGGCTTAGCGCGTCGCGTCGCGCTACTACCCTTGCCGAATGGCCGATTCCGACGGGCGTGCTGCACGTTCAGCAGCGTGGGGAGTTGTAGCAGTCGTTTTCGGCGGAGTCGCGGTGCCTACGTGGATCACGGCAACTGGGCCTCGGGCGACGTTCCCGATCTGGCCTGCTTACGGATCCGGGCTGATAGCGGTCATCGGGATCTACATGTGCTTCGCTTCGCTGACCGGCTGGTGGCCGACCGGGCAGCGGCTGCGGGGTGCTCGTGAAGCCTCACCACCACTTCCAGCGCCTCCAGTTCCGGTAGAGGTGAGGATCACGCCCACGCAGCGCGCTGACTGGCTCCTCCTAAGCGTGGAGAACAACGGAGCGACGGCCAGCTTCAGGGCCGAGGCGATCATCATCCTCCGCAAGGAACTCAGCGGCGCAGTCGAGCCTTCGAACTGGCCTATACCGTGGGCAGCGGACGGAGTGACAGCTAAGGCTGTCGTCCCAGTGGAGATCCCCAAGGACCAGACTCGCGTCCTTGATTTCGCCAGGCACGATCAGGATGCGGTCAACCCGTACCGGTCAGGGCATGTCAGCGGACCTCACTGGTGGTTCACCTCTCTTCCGCTCCCGATCGGGGTCATGTACTGGCCGCCGATCAAATCCCTTGGTGATCTATCCGGGCGGCGCTTCGTGATGACGATACGTATCTCTCGCTCCGAGCCGGCCGGGCACGTGGACAGAACATTCGAGGTAGGGATCGGGAGCGGGCAAGCGCTGGTCTGCGAGCCCGTCGCGCTTAAGGTTACGATCCTCGACTGCGACTGGAAAGACTGGCACCTCCGCCACTTCATAGTCTCGGTCCGAGTCAGGATCGAGAACACGACCGCCAGAACCATCCAGCTCGCGCCTGTCTTCTGGATGGAGAGCGACCACAAAGACGTGCCTCCGCCGCACCGGGATGACCCCAGGACCATCAGGCAGGACATCTTCAAAGCACGGGAATACCGAACCCCGTCCCTGTTCGACCGCAGGGAAATACCGCCAGGTGACTCCATCTCCGGCTGGGTCGTCCACTGGGTGAGCCGCTCGGAGCACTATGGCAAGCCGCGATGCTGGCTCATTTTGCGCGATGAGACTGGTGGCTTGTACCCGGTGCGCATTGAGCCTGAGCCATAGCCGGTGGATGTCCTGGTGGTCATATCCTGCAGTTGCCCCTTGTTAGGAGCTGGACGGACGCCGCATCCGGCCGTAGCGGCCGAAGATGGCTCACCTGCTGTGCCGTCAGGATCTGGCTTCCTGCCTAGGCCTCCGACTGGCGTCCGTGACCGGCGCAGATCGGCTTCTGTCTTGCGCAATGCACCTCAGAGCGGACGCGATAATTGGATTTATAGCCGATACGGGCATTGCCGCGATTATTGGAGCTCGGCTGTGTAAAGTCACGGCTCCCCAAGCAACGTATCGCGGACCGGGTCCCGCTGCTGATCAGGCTCGAAGGATTCGAGGTCTTTTATGAACTTCAAATCGCGTGCGCTATCGTCGGCTTCACCGCGCGGCTCCCACCTGAACGGGTTCGAGCCAACAGACCACAGCGGCATCCGGTCGAGGACTTGGTCGTCGCTGATCACAAGCCGCGGACGGTCTGCCGGTTGCGGGACAAGATCGGGAAGGTCCGGGCAGTCGCGAGCAGGCTGGCTGACAGCCACGACGTCAAACGGTGCTTCCAGGGGAGTCGCGAGCCGGTCCATCAGTTCGAGAGCCCTGGCATCGACGCCGGCCGCGGTGCGCTTGACCTCGACCGGTACCACCCGGCCATCGGCGAACAGAAGCAGGACGTCGGCTTCGCCGACCGTGGTGCGGTCCTTGCCGTCGCCAGAGTAGAAGTTGACTCCGGGATGTGCCCCGACGAGCCCGCTGCGCGGGCCGAACAGTTTTGTGAACCAGTGCAGGGCGAGTACGTGGCCGAGGCTGTCGGTTTCCAGCACTCGCCGCAGCGGCTCACCCATCCGGTAGGTGAACCTCACGTGCCGCGGTCCGTACGGCTCAGATAGCAACCGGCCGCAGCCGGGGCAGCCCACTGGCGGCGGCATCGACGCCATCGGCAGCCACGACGACGCTCCACAGTTCGGGCAGGTGACGTCCACGCCGCGCACCAGTAGATGGTGCCGTTCGGCCCACGTGACCCAGCGCGCCGCTGCTGTCTCGCTCGACAGCACTCTGCGGAATTGCTGAAACTCCTGGGCGCGTCCTTCGCCGGCTGGCGTCACAACATGCTCGGCAGCAGAAAGCGCCGTTTCGGCCTCGTCGACGACGGCGGTGTCGCGGCCTTCCGCCGTCAACCTGGCGCGAAGTTTGTTGAGCTGGCTCTTCTGCCACGCCATGCCTGAGCGCTCGGCGAGCCGGTACAGCAGGGCGATCAGCGGTCGCTGCATCAGCCAGCGAACCGCATCGACTGATCCGAGTGCGGCGATCAACGTGGCGGCTGCCTGGCCATTTTCAGACTGGCTGACGTGCAGGTCGCGCGTGCGCGCAACCGCGGCTAACGCCGTCCACGACGAGGGCCACTGGGCGCGAATGCTGCTGAGGCTGTTCACATTCGCACGCACCTGCGCGCCGCCGGCCTGAAATGAGGACGCGTACTTGGCGCCGCGCATGGTCAGATCCGCTGGCAAGGGCGCATCCGGTACCCGGACGTCGAGCACCAATTCCGGCTGACGCATCACCTGCCTGGAGACGGTGAGGACGTCGCGGTCAGATTCCGTCATCGCCTCAAGGTATGCGGCGCCCTCGGAGAAGAACGCAACCTGGCTGCGATGCCTGCCGGGAGCCGGCCCGAAAGTGAGTAGCTTTTCGTACGGGACTGCCGTCATCGCAGGCGCGCTTGACGCCAGACGTGCAAGCTCATCCTGCGAAACGGACACGCTCGTCAGCCGGCATTCGCCACCGCCGAGCCCGAACGCAGCGGCAATACCAGGCTGCTGCAGGCGTGCCAGCGCTTCTGGAGTCACCTGGTCAACAGGCAACCCGATCGGCACCGCCCGCCGGTCACCGTGTGCACCGCGCAGATTCCAGAGCAACGCAAGGTCGGCCGCGCTGCCATCGGATATAACGACGATGATGTTCGGTCCGGCTGCGCGCCGTTCGTGATGAGGCGACGGGAGCAGCGGCGAGTCGCCCAGGAACGACGTATCCGGCTCGAGCCCAGTCGCGAGCGAGTTGCCAGCAAGCTGCCGTGGGCTCAGCACGTCGGTCTTCATCAGACGCTCGATCAGATCATGCAGGCTGCCGGTCACCGATGTGTACTTGATCGGGACGATCTCGTCGAAGGCAAGATCATCCCGAAGTCCGGCGAACTCACGCAGATTCGTGTCAATCTGCCGGGGAAGGGCGCCCAACGTGGCGGCGTAGACCGGTGCCCATGGGTCATTAGCCTCAAGCTCGGCGACCTCGATTGTGCGCCACCGGTCGCGCCGCTGGTGAGCGGCAACGATGATCGCCGGATGGTCCCATGCGCGAGCCTGCTTGATGCGCTTGGGCAGATCGAGCTCGGGTTCTTCAGGTACGCGACGATCAACGATGTCGTACTGATCGCCGTACAGGCACCGCAAGTAGGGCTCAGGGACGGTCAGATCGGCAACCGGGACGATCGGATGCGCATGCCCGCCCCACACCTGGCACAGATAGGTCATCATCGACACGACCGCTGCTGCGTCGCCCTGGTCCACGCATCGTACGGCGCGCTGGGGCCGGAGCGACGTCGCGACGTCGTAGGCACCAGACAGCAGTTCGTCGTCGAGCAGGAACCGCATCATGCCCTTCCAGGTCGACCGGTTCCTCCGGTGTGCGTGCCCTGCGCGCGGCCCGCGGCTGCTGCGCAGAACTCAGGACCGGTTCAGTCCGGCGGCCCGATGATCCTCGCATCGAGGGTGTTCGGAAGCCGCAGACTTCATGACCTGCAATCTACGTGGCTGCGGCCAGTGACAGGTTATCCAGGCTCAGAGATCAGGCGGCTACATGTGCGAGACGCGCGATATGTGGGCGTTGCTAGGCGGCTCGTCGTGACGTTGCGATTCCGGCAGCGACGACTGCGGCGGCGCAGGCTGTACCCAGCGCGAAACGGCCGGCTGCCCGCTGGCCTTCCTGCTGCTGAAGCTTCGCGGCATGCTGAAGCCCGAAGATCAGCATCTCGATGTCCTCATGGTAGAAAGGCGGCGCAACCATCTCGACTGCCTCGGCGATGATCTGGCCATGCGTGGTCCCGAGCCAGGTGCCGAGCTGCAGGGCCCGGAACTCGGCGATGCCGAGCAGTTCCTGCGCCAGTTCTTCGGCCGATGGCCGCGGGGGCTGCTGGTAGTCATAGCCGTACAGCCACGAGTAGCCCTGCGCGGCCCACTCCGTCACGCGGGGAAGAGTGATGTGCGCATCCAGGAAGGCCGCGATCTGCTCCTGCTTGGTCATCATCGTCACCTTTCACTTGGATGCCAGGTATGCGACGCCGAGGACGACGCCCAGCGCGCCCATGAGGAGGAGCATCTCCCGCTGATCTAGGCCGGAATCCGGCCGGTCTGGCGCGATCAGGCCAGACAGCGCATGGCCGCACTCACGGCACTGCCCGCTGACCAGGAGGTCGTTGCCGGTGATCTGCTTCTTGCAGTCCGGGCAGGTGCCCACGGGCCGCCCGGCGCGCTGGGCGAGGGTTTCTAGCCCGGCCAGCTGGGTCCTGGCAGCGTGCAGGTCCGCCTCGGCCTCCGCCTTCCCGGCCTCCAGCCGCGCCAGGCTTGCTTCCATCTGCGCTAGGGACTCCTCGTCGGACACAGCCGTGAGTCCGCGGTCGAGCAAGTCTGAGACTGCGCCGGTCAGGGTCTTGCCATGCTGGGCGGCGTAGGCGTCCGCCGCTTCCTTCAGCGCCGCAGGAACCCTTGCGTAGATCACTTCCGTGCTCATGTTAGAGATGATAGCACTTTGTAAGAAGCAGCCAGCGTTCCTAACGCTCGGTCGGCTGCCCAGGTCACCGCACAGACGTTCGATTCCGCGGGCTCTCCGGGGCGCCAGGTTTTCGGTGCCCTCCGGGCGGCCACTGCCCCGCGCCTTCATCCCCGCAGCTGTGCCGTCCGCTGCATCGGATCAGCTCTGTTACTGGGGCCAGACATCCTCCAAGGGCGCGAATCCGAGGGAGCTTGGCCAGTCCGCCCGGTCCCGTGTCGTACACGGGTAGTGCTTGACTGAGAGGCGCCGAGTGAACTGCGGTCATATGCTCCTGCGTGGCAGTCGGCATGAGCGAGGCGCTAAGGCGCTGGGAGGGGGCTCGGACGTTGACGGGCGATGCGGATCCGGGCACAGCCGGAGAACACGCAACGCTTGACGACCTCGTCCAGGGCGCGCGCGTCACCGGCCTTACCGCTTCTGGCAGCGTCGATGTCATCGCCACCGAGCGGCACAGCGATGACGCCGTCACAGTGTTCTTCCGCACCGACGACGGCAAGATCCACCCACAGGTCGTGCTCCGCAGCCAGGAGCACAAGCTGAGGCTTCGGCCGGCTGCCGCCGCAGCAAGCTTCGACGGGGACCCATCCAGTTTCAAGCTCGGCATGGAGGCCCAGCGGATCAGGATGGCCGCGCAGTTCGACCCGATGCTGGCCGTTGCTACCAGCGACCTGGAACCGCTGCCGCACCAGATCCAGGCCGTCTACGGCGACCTGCTCGGCAGCGACCAGCCGCTTCGGTTCCTGCTGGCCGATGACCCGGGCGCTGGCAAGACGATCATGGCCGGGCTCTACATCAAGGAACTGACGCTCCGCGGGGACCTCGCACGCTGCCTGATCGTCGTCCCCGGCGGCCTGGTCGACCAGTGGCAGGACGAGCTGCACGACAAATTCGGCCTCCGCTTCGAAATCCTCACCGCCGACCTGGTGACGGCCACGCCGCCAAGCGAGAACCCCTTCGCCGACCACCCGCGGCTGATTGCCCGGATGGACCACCTGGCCCGCAACGACGCCCTGCAGGCCCATCTGGAAAGAACCGACTGGGACGTCATCGTGGTGGACGAGGCGCACCGCATGGCAGCGCACTACTTCGGCGCCGAGCTGAAAACGACCAAGCGCTACCAGCTCGGCCAGCTCCTCGGCAAGATCACCAGGCACCTGCTCCTGATGACCGCCACCCCGCACGCGGGCAAGGAGGAAGACTTCCAGCTCTTCCTCGCGCTGCTGGACCCGGACCGGTTCGAGGGCCGCTACCGCAGGGGCATCCATGACCTCGACACCAAGGGCGTCATGCGCCGCCGGGTCAAGGAAGAACTGCTCACCTTCGAGGGCAAGCCACTGTTCCCCGAGCGGCGCGCCACCACTCTCCCGTACGACCTATCCGACGGGGAGATGGATCTTTACGAGGCGGTGACCGCCTATGTCCGGGATGAGATGGGCCGAGCGGACAAGCTGAGAGAACAAGGTGAAGGCAGGCGCGGCAACACGGTTGGCTTCGCGCTCACCGTCCTGCAGCGCCGGCTGGCCTCCAGCCCGGAGGCGATCCTGCGCTCGCTGCAGCGCCGCCACGACCGGATGACCACACGCCTGGACGAGCTCCAGGCCAGGCGCACCGCGCTAGTTCACGACATCGACGCGGCCGGGTCACATGGGCAACGTGACGCGCGCGAGCCATATCGGCTACAGGACGTGGACGAGGCGTTCGGCGCGGAGAACATCGACGATGCCCTCGACGAGCTGGGCAGCGAAGAGCTGGAGGAACTGGAAGAGGAGGTCGTCGACGCGGCAACCGCATCCCGGACCGCCGACGAGCTGCGAGCCGAGATCAGCGTTCTCGACGATCTGGTGGCGCGCGCCAAGCAGGTCCGCTTCGCCGACACCGACCGCAAGTGGATCGAGCTGCGGAACCTGCTGGACAGCAGCGCGATGCTGGACAAGGAAGGTGATCGTCGCAAGATCCTTATCTTCACCGAACACCGCGACACGCTCAACTACCTGGTCGCGAAGATCCGGACACTGCTGGGGCACCAGGAGGTCGTAGACGCCATCCACGGCGGCATCCACCGTGAGGACCGGCGCAAGATCCAGGACAGGTTCCGCCAGGACCCGGCACTGTCCGTCCTGGTGGCTACGGACGCCGCAGGTGAGGGGCTCAACCTGCAGCGGGCGCATCTGATGGTCAATTACGACCTGCCGTGGAACCCGAACCGGATCGAGCAGCGGTTCGGCCGGATCCACCGCATCGGCCAGACCGAGGTCTGCCACCTCTGGAACCTCGTCGCGGCCGGCACCAGGGAGGGCGATGTTTTCCAGCTACTCCTGGCCAAGGTCGAGCAGCAGCGCCAGGCCCTCGGCGGCAAGGTCTTCGACGTGCTCGGTGACGCCTTCGAGGGCGCCCCGCTCCGCACGCTGCTGCTCCAGGCGATCAGGTACGGCGACCGTCCCGACATCAAGGCACAACTGCACCAGGTGATCGACGCGCGGGTCGGCGACGGGCTGGACAAGCTACTGGCCGAGCGCGCGCTGCACCACGACATGCTGACCGTGGCCGACGTGGAGAAGGTCCGGCTGCAGATGGAAGAAGCCCGCGCACGCCGCCTGCAGCCCCACTACATCTCCGCGTTCTTCCGCGAGGCGTTCACCGAACTGGGCGGCCGCATCATCGCGCGGGAAGCAGGCCGCTACGCGGTCTCCGGCGTTCCCGCTGCGCTGCGCGAGCGGCACCAGCCGGGCGGCGCCGTACTGCACCGCTACGAGCGCGTCACCTTCGACCGCGAGCGGATCCAGCCCAACGTGCCCGACGGCACGGCAAGCCTGATCAGAGCCGACCTGCTAGCGCCCGGCCATCCCCTGCTCGATGCGGTGGCCGCGGCGACCGCCATGCGCTGCGCACCCGCCGTGACCGCCGGCACGATCCTGGTCGACCGGCGCGACGCCGGTGAGGAGGCGCGGGTCCTGGTCGCCCTGCGCCAGGAGATCGTCGACGGCAACGACCCGCCGCGCCCCGTGCTGCGAGGCTTCGAATTCGCTGAGCTGCTCGCCAGCGGCCACGCGCGGCCGGCCGGGCCGGCGCCGTACCTGGACTACGAACCCTTGAACGATCCCGAACGGCTGCGGGTGGTATCTCTCGCCGCCGAGCCCTGGCTCGCCGGGGCGCGCCAGGCAGCTGTGTCGTGGGCGGCCAGTCATGTGCTGCCGCAATGCCTTGATGAGGTGGCCGCCCGGGTTACGGCTGCGGTCGAGCGCACCCGGAGGCTGGTCCGCCAGCGACTCACCCATGAGGTCAACTACTGGGACGCCAAGCAGGGCGAGCTGCTCTGGAAGCAGAAGACGGGCAAGAAGATCAGGATGCGCCCCGAGACGGCCGGTGCCAGGGCCAGGGAACTGGAACGGCGCCTGGAGCGGCGGCTGACTGAACTCGACCGCGAAGCGCATCTGCAGCCGCGCCCACCCCTCGCAGCCGCGGCCGCCCTGGTTGTGCCCCAGGGTCTGCTGGACCGGCTGGAGGGCCTGAGAGACAAGCCTGCCGAGCACTACACCAAGGACACCCGCGAGGTGGATGATCGCGCGATCGCGGCGGTCCTGGAAGCCGAACGCCGCCTGGGGCGTGACCCTGAGGTCATGCCCCACAACAATCCGGGGTACGACATCCGCTCGCTTACCCCGGACGGTCACTACGTGTTCGTGGAAGTCAAGGGCCGCATCGTCAGCTCAGAGACCTTCGTGGTCACCCGCAACGAGGTGCTGCTCGGCAAATCCGCCGACCGCTACCGGCTGGCCCTGGTCGAGGTCAGCCCAGACGGCTCGTCTCGTGACCGCGTGAGTTACGTGCTCACTCGTTTCGAGGACATCGAGCTGATCGATCTCGCAGCCAGCGCAGTGGTGCTCAAGTGGGACAAATTCTTCGTCAGGGGAGGAGACCCGCAGTGACGGCAGGCGACGAAGAGACGCCGCAGGGTTTCAAGCGAAAGCTGATCGAGGTAGCGCTGCCACTAGAGGACATCAACCGGGAGGCAGCGCGGGAGAAGTCGATCCGGCACGGACATCCGTCCACGCTGCACCTGTGGTGGTCCCGAAAGCCGCTCGGAGCCGCCCGCGCCGTGCTATTCGGCCAGCTCGTCGACGACCCGTCGGCACATCCGGACAGGTTCCCGACGACCGAGGCCCAGCAGGCCGAACGGGAGCGACTGTTCGCCATCATCCGCGAGCTGGTCAAGTGGGAGAACTCGACCAACGAGGCAGTCCTGGCGAGCGCCCGCAAAGAGATCTGGGATTCCTGCGACGGAAACCCTCCTCCGATCCTCGACCCGTTCGCCGGGGGAGGCTCAATCCCCCTCGAGGCGCAGCGGCTTGGCCTGGAAGCGCACGCTAGCGACCTCAATCCGGTTGCCGTGCTGATCAACAAGGCGCTGATCGAGATTCCGCCGAAATGGGCAGGCAAGCCGCCGGTGCATCCGGAGGCCGAGACCCGGATGGAGTGGCGCGGCGCCGAGGGGCTCGCCGAGGACGTGCGCTGCTATGGCAAATGGATCCGCGATGAGGCGGAGATGCGGATCGGACACCTCTATCCGAAGGCTAAGCTCAGCGACGGCACGATGGCGACAGTCATCGCCTGGATCTGGGCGCGCACGGTCACCTGCCCGAACCCGGCCTGCAGCGGCATCATGCCATTGACAAGTAAGTTCTGGCTCGGCAAGAAGAAGGGCAAGGAGCGCTACATCCACCCGGTCCCGGAGGGCAGACTGGTCCGGTTTGAGATTCGCGGACCTGGGGGATCGCCCCGAGACGGGACGGTGAGCCGCACTGGGGCCGAGTGCTTGCTATGCGGCACCCTGGTGTCGCTGGCTTACATCCGCGAGGAAGGTAAGGCAGCTCGGATCGGCACCCAGCTCATGGCGATCGCCACCGACGGAGCGCGCAACCGCTACTACCTCCCGCCCACGGAGGAGCATGAGAGTCCAGCCGACGTCCCCCGCCCGGCAGACGTTCCGGACGCCGAGTTGCCGCAGCAGGCCCTCGGCTTCCGCGTTCAGGGGTACGGCATGACTACCTGGGCCGACCTTTTCACCAATCGCCAGCTTGCGACGCTAACTACCTTCAGCGATCTGGTCGTGGAAGCGCACGCCCGAATCCTATCCGACACCCTTGACAACGCGTACGCTGACGCCGTCGCAACATACCTCGGTTGTGCCATTTCAAAGCTAGCGGACAACCTCTCCAACCTTTGCACTTGGCGTCCCGATGCTGGGAAAGAGGGTCTAGGCCACGTTTTTGCCCGCCAGGCTATTTCGATGGTATGGGACTTTGCTGAAGGTAACGCCTTCAATCCTGGTCCTTGTGATATACTGACCGGCTGCGAGTGGATTGCCAAGGCAATTGAGCTATTGCCAGCAAAGAAATCGGGAGTGGCACGTCAACTGGACGCATCAGCCGTCAGCTACGCGCATGCACTGGTATCCACAGACCCGCCATACTACGACAATATACCTTATGCGGACCTCTCGGACTTCTGCTACGTGTGGCTCCGAAGGTCACTCGGAGCAATCTTCCCTAAGCTAATGGGCACGCTGCTGACGCCGAAGGCGGACGAGCTAGTTGCTGATCCATTTCGTCATGGAGGAAAGGATAACGCTGAGCATTTCTTCACGGACGGTTTCCGCCAAGTATTCACCCGGATTCGCGAAGGAGCCACTAAAGATCAGCCAATCGCAGTGTATTACGCCTTCAAGCAATCGGAGTCACGAGATGGCGGCGAAGCATCAACCGGCTGGGAGACCCTGCTTGAAGGGATGATTCAGTCGGGCTGGCAGGTCACGGGCACTTGGCCGCTGCGCACGGAACTTGGAAACCGGATGCGCAGTCTCGACAGCAATGCGCTTGCCTCCTCGATCGTGCTTGGATGCCGACCACGGGGAGAGAACGCCGGCGCCACGGACCGGCGGGGATTCCTCACGCTGCTCCGGGAAGAGCTGCCGGGGCGACTGCGGGAATTGCAGCAGGGGAACATCGCACCGGTGGACCTCGCGCAAGCGGCGATTGGCCCTGGGATGGCGGTGTTCTCTCGGCACCGGCAGGTGACCGAGCCGGACGGGTCGGCGATGGGGGTACGCACCGCACTGCAGCTGATTAACCAGGTGCTGGATGAGGTGCTTGCAGAGCAGGAGGGCGACTTCGACACTGATTCGCGCTGGTGCGTGAAGTGGTTCGAACAGATGGAGTGGACGGCCGGCGAGTACGGCCGAGCCGAGACCCTGGCAACTGCGCTCAACACGTCAGTGTCGGGGCTGGAGCGGGCAGCGGTGGTGCGGGCTCGGGCTGGCAAGGTTGCCCTGCTCCGACCGGATGAGCTCCCGGACGGTTATGACCCGACGAAGGACGTGCGTCCGATCATGTGGGAGGCGGTCCTGCACCTGTCCAGGCGTCTTGAGCACCAGGGGATCGAGCAGGCTGGGTACCTGATGCGGCAGTTGACCTCCGTTCTGGATCTTAATGGGGCTAAGGAGCTTGCATACCTCCTGTACAGCGTCTGTGACCGCAAACGGCGGCAGGGCTCGGCGCTGATGTTCAACAGCCTGGTGACGTCCTGGCCGGACATCGTCGATGCCGCCCGGACACTTCCAGTAACCGTTGACTCCCAGATGACAATTGACTACACAGACGAATAAGTCGCCGCATGACAGGCGGCGAGCAGCGGATGATCGGCGGGTGGATAGCGAGTGGCGCTGAGCAATCGTGACCGGATCGGGCGCGCACTGGAGGTTCTCGCTGGCGGCCTGGAGCCGTTCGTGGACCGGCACATGGCGGCGGCCATGCCCAAGGGCAGGGACTGGCTGGAGGTCATCGAGGAACGCGAGCACCGCGACGGACGGCCTGCCACCATTGTCAGATCCGACCCCAGGCTCCTGCTGCGCGTGATCGGCGAGAACGTCCGTGCGTTCCGTGACTCCTTGTCCCGCACTGAGCAGGCGTTCGCTCAGGAGATCCGCGAGGCCGGCAACAAATGGGCACATCACGACGCCTTCAGCGACGCCGATACCTCCCGCGCTCTGGACACGATGGTGCGGCTGCTGCGCGCAGCCGGTGCTGTCCCTGAGGCCGATGAAGTCGAAAAGCTGCTCTTCGACCATCAGCGGGCAGCCTTCGAGAAGGAAACAAAGAAGGCGGTCCGGCAATCCGCTGCGCTTCCTGCGCTCGAAGGCATGGGCCTCAAGCCGTGGCGGGAGGTTACCGCTCCGCATCCAGACGTGGCGACTGGCCAGTTCAACGCCTCGCAGTTCGCAGCGAACTTGTACCGGGTCGCGCACGAGGAAGATCTGGGCGAGTACGGCGAGCCGATTGAGTTCTTCCAGCGCACCTACCTGACCGAAGGGCTACGGGACCTGCTCACCCGCGCGGTGCGCAGGATCTCGGGCGACGCCAACGCCGCCCCCGTGATCAACCTGCAGACCAACTTCGGCGGCGGCAAGACCCACTCGATGCTCGCGCTCTACCATCTGTTCTCTGGTACGCCGCTGACCAGTTACCCGCAGGACCTGCAGGAACTCCTGGCAGGAAGCGACCTCGCCGAACTGAGCCGTCGTGTTCACCGGGTCACCCTGGTCGGCAATCACATCTCCCCCAGCCAGGGCGTGGACGAGCAGGACGGCACGCACGTCAACACGCTCTGGGGAGAGCTGGCGTTTCAGCTTGGCGGCAAGGCCGCCTACGACCGGATTGCCGAGGCGGACCGGACGGCCACTAATCCAGCGGCAGCGCTGACCGAGCTGATCACGGCCTGCTCGCCATGCGTGATCCTGATCGACGAGTGGGTCGCCTATGCCCGCGAGCTGTACCGCGCCGACTTGCCCGCCGGCAGCTTCGACACCCAGTTCACCTTCGCCCAGACCCTCACCGAGGCAGTCGCCTCGGTACCGGGGGCGTTGCTGGTGGTGTCGATCCCGGCGTCGGACATCGAGGTCGGCGGCCCGAACGGGCAGGAAGCCCTGACCCGGCTGCAGAACATCGTGCGCCGCGTCGCGGATCAGTGGCGGCCAGCCTCAGCGCAGGAGTCGTTCGAGATCGTCCGGCGCCGCCTCTTCGAGGATCCATCCGGAACAGCCCGGACCGACATCGCCGCGGTCGCGCGTCACTTCACCCAGTTCTACGCAGCGAATCGGCGCGAGTTTCCTTCGCACGTACCCGAGGCCGAGTACGAGAGACGGATCCGGGACTGCTATCCACTGCACCCGGAGCTGTTCGACCGGCTCTACGACGACTGGTCAACGCTGGAGCGCTTCCAGCGCACCCGTGGCGTGCTACGGCTGATGAGCACGGTGATCTACGCACTGTGGAGGGCGAACGACGCCTACCCGCTGATCATGCCCGCGACGGTACCGCTCGGTGATCCGCGGGTCTTCGACGACCTGACCCAATACCTGGAGGACTCCTGGAAGTCGATCATCGATTCCGACGTAGACGGTCTGGGCTCCACGCCCGCGCGCATCGACCAGGCCCGCACCACATTCGGCCAGCGGGCACTGACCCAGCGGCTGGCCAGGACAGTATTCCTCGGCTCGGCCGCCACCCTGAAGAGCGCGCACAAGGGCATCGACGAGCGCAGGATCTGGCTGGGCACGGCCGTCCCCGGCGACACCGTCGGCCACTTCTCATCCGCACTGCATGCCCTCGCCGACCAGGCAACGTACCTGTACTCGGACGGCTCACGCTACTGGTATGACACCCAGCCATCGGTGGCACGCGCGGCCAAGGACGAGGCCGAGCGGCTGCGCGACCGGCCAGAGGAAGTCTGGGCGGAGATCATCGGGCGGCTTCAGGCTGACAGCAGGCGCGGCCGGGGCAACTTCGCGGCCGTGCACGTGGCGCCGGAGGGGACGGGCGACATCCTCGACACCGACGAGGCGCGCCTGGTGATCCTGCACCCGCGTGACGTCTACCAGCGCAACGGGACGGACGCCCCGGCCATGGTCTTCGCCCGCGAGGCGCTTGGCACCCGTGGCAGCGCCCAGCGCAGGCATCGCAACGCACTGGTGTTCCTGGCACCCGACGCGAGGCGGATGGAGGAGCTAGGCGACGCGGTCCGCGAGTACCTGGCCTGGAAGCACATCGTGGGACGGGCGGAGGAACTCGACCTCGCCCCGACCCAGAAGGAACTCGCGACCACCCGCAGGGATGGCGCCAAGAAGGTCGTGGACCAGCGGATCTCCACGTCCTACATCTGGGTGCTGTTCCCGGACCAGCCAGACGCCACCCGGCCGCTGGAGCTAACCGTGATCAAGGCGGAGAGCCAGTCCGCCGATCTGGCCGAGCGGGTCAGCGAGCGCTTGCATCGTGAGGGCGCGCTGGCTGCGGTGCACTCCGCACGCGGCATCCATGAGCGGCTGAACGGGCAGCTGAAGTCGTTGTGGGACCGGGGGTACGTCACCGTCGGTGAGCTATGGGACCTGTACACCACCTACCCGTACCTCCCGCGGCTGCGTGACAGATCGGTCCTGGAGGAAGCCGTCCGCCAGGCGCTGAACTCCATCACCTGGGAACTAGAGGGCTTCGCGCTCGCGACCGGACGCGACGAGGAAACCGGGCGCTTCACCGGCCTGGCGATCCCGCACCACGACAGCTTCGGCCTCATCACCGACCACGTGCTGCTCGTGCGGCCGGACCTCGCGCTGCACCAGCGTGATGAGGAGGCTGCGGCGGCCGCGGGCGGGGCGCCTGGCGGTGCCATGATCCCGACCACGGAGGGGAGCACTACCAGCACGCCGGCCAGTTACGACCGTGAGCCGCCGGTACCCAAGCCCAAGACCAGGTTCTTCGGCGTGTTCAAGGTCGACCCAGAGAAGTACGGCCGTGACCTCACCCGTATCCAGCAGGAGATCCTCCCGCACCTGGCCGATCCCGGGGCTGCCGACCTCAAGATCACCGTCGAGATCGAGGTCACCCGCCCGGGGGGGTTCACTGACGACAAGATCCGGATCGTTGGGGAGAACGCCAGAGTCCTCAAGTTCGAGCAGTCCGACTTCGAATGAGCGCAGGCAGGCCAGGTTACCGGGCCGTCGAGCTAGGCACGTAGTTGCTTGGCCTGGGCGTTCCCTGTGTCGGTGCGGGTTCTCCGCCCCATAACGGACACCTCCTGCGGGGTCATCGTGGCGGGTCCCGTGAATATGCGGCCTGTAGGCCGCCGGTCAGCTCCAGCGTTGGCAGCCACTTTCCACCGAAATCCTGGTGCGTCGGCGAGGGGCCCTTTTCAGGGGACGACCACTCGGCGATCGCGGCCGGAGCGCATCACGCACCGCCATCGGCCCATCGCGGGGAGCACGCCGAAGGCGACGCGCGCAGGGCCGATCCCTCACCTGCGGCGGCTCAACGCGCGCGAGACGCCACCGCGCGGCCTCCACGATGGCTGTCACGTCAACCGCTGGCGACCTCGACGGTGAAGCCGACGCCCTGGGTCGTGAGGTGCAGCCACCGGGCCGGGACGAGATCAAGGCCGGGAAGCCCGGCCAGCCGCGCCTGGGCACGCGCCGCGAGATCACGGACGGCAGGAAGCTCATCGAAGGTGATATGCCCGGTGTAGCGGATTCGCGGCTCCCTGTAGCAGCTTTGCGCGAGCCCGCTCTGCCAGTATGCGGCCTGCAGCCCCGCTGAGAAGGCTTGCCGACGGCAGGCCGCGTAGCCTTGGGCCTACGAGGCAGATCTTCCAGTATGACCGCGTGGACCGGCTGACCGACATCCTGTTCGGGGTCGGCGCGGCCCACGGGTTGGTCGGCTACGGGCCGCTGAGTCACCGAGTCGGCATGCGCCCGGACCATCTCAGCCGCCAGCTAAGGCGGGTGTGCGAGCAGTCTGTCGAGGCGGGCGGGCCGATGTGGAGCGCGCTCTGCGTCTCGGCTGACACCGGGATGCCGCTGAAGAACTTCTACCCGCTCGCGCGGCGGCTGCGACCTGAGTACGCCGGGCTGAGCGACCGGGAGCTGTGGGAGCATGAGCGCCAGCGCTGCTACGACGCGGCTCCCTCCCTCCCCCTTCGGTACTTGCGAGCCGCCGTGTAGTGGCCGCGCGCATGGCACCGCGCTGGGCAGCGGGCCGAGTTCGAGAAAGCTCTGCAGCGGCCACTGATCCGCCATGTCGTGTCCCCGATGCGGCGTGGAAAGCGGAATCGGCATCATCCAGGCCCGGGTGTTCCTGTGGTCGCATAACGCACCGCCCGTTCTGGCAGCGGCAAGGCGAACGGGACCGCCCAGCCGGGCAGTAGCGGCCCTGCCGTCCATCGGGTGCCTCCCTATGACGCGGTCATCCGGCGCGCCCCGCTCGCGCTCGATGCTCTCCCCGTGGGCTGCCGGGCAGCCGACGCAACGCAGCACGTACACGACGGCCGGGACGCAGCGTGGGGTTTCCCATGACCAGAGCACCATTTCGTAGCCTGATCTCTGAGGATGACATCTGAGTCAACGGGTAATCACTCCCCGTGTTGGGAAGATGTGGTTCCCGCGTCGACATCCATTCCTAGCTGCGTGAATGCGATCACTTACGGGAATCTGTTCCCGTTATGTGTCGATGCCGTCATCCACGCGGCCGGGTTGAATCCGGGCAGAGCGCAGCTTCGGATCGAAGATCAGGCGCACGCAGCGGCAGCTTTGGTAGTCATCGTGGTGTCCCCGGCGTCGGCCCGCCTGTTCCGACGGCTTGCTGGATCGAGGTGAAGCCCGCCTCGCGGGTGCGGCGGGCGAGGCCGTGGTGGATGTGGCGGGGCCACAGCGAGCCGCCATAGACGAATCCGGTGTACGCCTGCAGCAGGGTCGCACCGGCCTGGATGCGCTCCCACGCGTCGTCCGGGGTCTCGATTCCCCCGACCGCGACGAGGACGAGGCGGTCTCCTACCCGAGCGCGGAGCTGGCGGAGCACGTGCAGGGCGCGCTGCTTGAGCGGGGCGCCGGACAGGCCCCCCGCCCCAGCAGCATCGACGTCGGCGGGGCCGGTGGCCAGATCCTCTCGGCTGATGGTGGTGTTGGTAGCGATGATCCCGTCCAGGCCGAGTTCGAGGGCGAGGTCGGCGATCGCGTCGATGTCGTCGTCGGCGAGGTCGGGGGCGATCTTGACCAGCAGCGGGATGGGCCGGGTGCTCGTGGTCTCCAGAGCCTCCCGGACGGCGGTGACCAGGGGGCGCAGATGGGTGCCTGCCTGCAGGTTGCGCAGCCCGGGGGTGTTGGGAGAGCTGACGTTAATGACCAGGTAGTCGGCGACATCGCCGAGCAGCCTCGCGCTCGCCGCGTAATCGCTCGCCGCCCTCGATTCGGGCACCGCCTTGGTCTTGCCGATGTTCGCCCCGACCATCAGGCTCCGGGTGCGGCGGGAGCGTAGCCGCGCGGCGGCAGCAGCTGCGCCCTGGTTGTTGAAGCCCATCCGGTTGATCAGCGCGCGGTCGCGGGGCAGGCGGAACATCCGCGGCCTGGGGTTGCCGGGCTGCGGCTGCGCAGTCACGGTCCCGACCTCGATGAACGCGAATCCCAGGATGCCCAGCGCGTCCGGTCCCAGAGCGTCCTTGTCGAACCCGGCCGCCAGGCCGAGCGGGCCGGGCAGGTCGCGGCCGAACGCCTGGACCCGCAGCACCGGGTCCCGTGGGGCGAGCCAGCTACGGAGCAGCCACGAGACGCCGGGCACCGCTGCGGCGAGGCGGATAAGCCCGAATCCCAGCCGGTGCGCGGTCTCCGCGGGCAGGCGCCGGAACACGGCGGAAAACAGCAGCTTGTACATCGCCCTCCAGCAGTCGTGCCCGTCGGCAGCGCGAGCGCCACGCTGCCCGGGACGGTCCCGTCGTCGCCGATCGTAGCGGCGCCGCGCAGCGGTGAGCATGATCGGGCAGCGCCGCACCGTCTTGTCCGCAGGCGGGACGTGGATGATGGCGTGACGGGCTAGCGGGCACGGGCGGGACTGTCGAGTTCCTGCACGATGGTCTCGCTGGAGAAGTTATCGATCCGGTCGCGGAGGTCGCGGGCCTCCCGGGCGCCGCTGAACTCCGCGCCTGCGAGTCGGTCCCGGACATCGGCCAGTCGCTCCCCGAGCTGGGCTATGCGCAGGGCGGCCGGGATCGCGAGCACAGGTGCCAGGCTCTCGGCCGCGCCATCGAGACGCCGCTTGAGCAGGTAGGCCACGGCCATGTCCACCCGGGCTAGCGACTCGGCTCCGTAGGAACGCTGCGCAGCTGGACCGCCGGCGTACAGCTCGACGGCGCGGCTGGTGGCTGTCAAGGCGTCGTCGGCCTGTCCCAGATGGATGAAGGCCGCCCCGCCGTAGCAGTAATTCTTGGTGTCGGCAAAGCCGAATACCCCGCCGACTTCATCGTGCAGGTAATCACCGCCTGCCGGGGATTCCCGGGCCTCCGCGGCGGCGCCCATGCACCGGCTGGCCTCCGGGGCGTCACCGAGCAGCGACCACGCCCGGCCCTCGATCGAATGCAGCCTGACCCGGGCCGTGGCCGAATCGGCGTACCGCCGGGCGCTTTTCGCCAGCCGGACGGCCTGCTGAGGCCGTCCGGACCAGTACTCGATCAGCGCCTGCATGCCGCGAGTCCAGGCCCGCAGCCCGTTGTGGCCGATGACGTCCCCATACGCCCACGCGGCACGGGCCTGCTCCGCGCCGGCGTCCCGGTAGCCAAGATCTGTGCTGGCGTTGGCGAGAAGGCCGCACAGCACGCCGACCAGCAGGTGCAGGTGCGCGGTGGCGGCGGGCTTCTGGCGTCCCGCCAGCAGCCAGTAAATCCGGTTGCGCACGCGCAGCATCTCGGCGAACATCCGCAGCGGCGGAACGTGCACGTAGTCAGTAGCGATACGGCGGACGTCGGCGTCGAGCTGCTCCAGCGTGGCTTCTCCCACGTTGCTGCCTTCGGCCCATTCGGCATGCGTGCTCGACTCGTGAGCTGCCGCCAGGATCAACGCCTTTTCTGACAGGCGGTCGAGCGCATCGGAGACGGGCAGATCAGAGGCAATGCCGTAACCCTGTGGGGAGTGACTGCCCGGCCCAGCCGCCGGTGAGTGCGGAAGCTGTGCCACGGCAGCCACGGCAGCCACGGACTCGGCAACCTCGCCGCCAGCCGTCAGCGGGCCCGCGGCCGGTGACAGCGACGCTAGCCTCGCGGGTGCCTTTGCCTGCGGTGCGACGCCGGTCTCGGCGATGCCGCGGGCCAGCTGACCGTGACCGTGCTGCCCGTCGGCAGGCGCAGACTTGCCGATAATGAGCCGGTCAGCGGAAGGCATGTGCTCGTAGTCGGCCACGTCGAGCAAGTCGTGCACACTGCACCCGTACACGGCAGCGAGCAGGGACAGCAGGTAAGGAGTGGGCCTGCGGCCAGCGGGCTCAGGTCCTTCACCTGGCCAGTTCTCGTATTCGCACAGGTGAGGACCGGTCATGGTGACCGTGGTGCCGTCGGGACTCAGCCCGTCATGGGCGGCGCTGGTGCTGATCTGCTCCGCGGCCTCGGTCTGCGACCAGCCGTAGGCGTGCCGCCAGGCGGCCCGGGGCCGCAGCCGGTATCGCCGGGCGAACTCCACGGCGATCTGCCGATGGCTCATCCCCAGCGCGCGCATCTTCTCCCGCAGGGTCCGCTGCTCGGCCCGCAGGCTGGTTTTCGCATACGGCATGTCCATTCGGCCTTTCCGGCTGGAAAAGGAGCACCCGGTACTGCCTGTACCTCGATCAACGGTAGCTGCCCCGGCCCCTGGCAACCAATGAAGGTTCAGGCTGCTGAGCCGGAACGGTTCCGTAATGCCGCAAGCAGTGAGTTATCGGCCGCAGGCCGATAACTCACTGACACCGCTTTCCGAGCAGGCAACCGCCGCACTGGCCGAAGGCGCTGGACTCACCCTCTACATGCTCCGCGTAGATACCCTGACCGACCAGCTCACGAGAGCCGCAGCCGTGGACGCCCACCTGAACTGCAAGGAGCAATAGTCAAGACCTGTGGGTCAAGATCGTTTAGGCGGCTTCCGGCTGGGCTTTCTCGCCGGGTCGCTCGGTGAGTTTTCCGTTGGTGAAGGTCGCTCCGGCGCGGACCAGGGCGACGAGGTGGGGCGCGTTGACAGCGCGCCAGTGGTCTTGCGCTGACTCGATGAGCTTGAAGGCCATGGCCAGTCCGGCCGCCCGCGAGCCTGGGCCCTTGGTGACCTTGGTCCGGTGCCTGACCGTGGCGAAGGTGGACTCGATCGGGTTCGTGGTGCGCAGGTGCACCCAGTGCTCGGCGGGGTAGTCGTAGAACGCGAGCAGCTGGTCAGCGTCGTCGGTGATCTTCGCGGTGGCCTTCGGGAACTTCGCGCCGTAGGCGGCGTCGAAGGCCTTCACCGCAGCGAGGGCGTGCTGCTTGTCCTCGGCGCCCCAGATCTCCGCGAGAGCCTTCTTCGCGCCCGGGTGCGCGGACTTCGGCAGCGCCGCCAGGACGTTCGCCGATTTATGGAACCAGCAGCGCTGTTCGGCGGTCTCGGGAAAGACCTCGCGGAGCGCGCCCCAGAATCCGAGCGCCCCGTCGCCGGCCGCCAGCACGGGGGCGCGCATCCCGCGGCGGGCGCAGTCGCGCAGCAGGTCCGCCCACGACTCCGCGGACTCCCGGTACCCGTCGGCCAGGGCGATGAGCTCCTTGCGCCCGTCCGCGCGCACCCCGATCATGACCAGCAGGCACAGCTTGTGCTCCTCCAGCCGGATGTTCACGTGGATCCCGTCGGCCCACAGGTACACGTAGTCGACGCCGGACATGTCCCGCGCGGCGAAGGCGCGCTGCTCGGCCTGCCACTGCTCGGTCAGCCGGGTGATCACCGACGCCGACAGCCCCGCCGGGGAGCCGAGGAACTGGCCCAGCGCGGGCACGAAGTCCCCGGTCGACAAGCCGTGCAGGTACAGCAGCGGCAGTACCTCGGTGACCTTCGGGGTCTTGCGCGCCCACGGCGGCAGGATCGCCGAGGAGAACCGTTTCCGCTCACCGGTCACCGGGTCACTGCGCTTGTCGTTGACCCGCGGCGCGGTCACCTGCACCGCGCCCGCGCTGGTCAGGACCTCCCGCGGCTCATGGCTGCCATTGCGGACTACCAGCCGCCGGCCGTTCTCGTCCCGCTCCCCGGCGAACGCCGCGACATAGGCGTCGACCTCGGCCTGCAGCGCCTCGGCCAGCATCCGCCGCGCGCCCTCCCGCACGATCTCATCGATCAGCGACCCCGGCCGACCCGGTTCCTGCTCTGACGATCCCTCCTGCACTACCGTGAGCACGGGCGTACCTTCCCGGTCGGCGTTACAGCGCCGGCCTTGCTTGAGACTCGACATGGCATCCGGGAGGGTACGCCTCCCGGCCCTCATCCACAGGTCTCAAGCATTGCTCACTGCAAGCCTCACCCAGGCGTCCCATCACCGCTGGAGCAAGTCGCGGCCACCCGCGGTCCCGACGCCGCCCGCCGCTACAAGACCGCCTGGCACCGTGCCGTCACCTCGCATGGTCCGATCACCTACACCACGCCCGTGATGTACCTGACCGCCACGAGGACCGCCACATCGACGAATTCCCCGGATCACCGATCACTCACTGAGCGCGCAAGGAGACGGAGACCGGCAGGCTTACGTGGGTGGATCAGGTCCTGCGCGTCGAGCGCGATGCCACCCTCGCAAGTGGTCAGACGGCCGGGCATTCAGCCGGGCTGTGCCGCCTGCAAATCGCTGAGTTCTTCCCGGACCGCTGTCCAAGGGAACAAGGTGTTGCCCGACTCTCCCTGATTGGGTACCGGCAGCGGGTACCGCTCCGGATCGAAGATCAGACGGACGCCCCACGACCGCAACGTCGCGGTGCTGGTGACGAATACCGGATGACGGGCGAGCATCTGGTTCGGAAACGGCACGGCAATGACCGGCAGGCCCGTCCCGACAGCTTCGTTAAGCAGCCCCAGCGCCAAGGTGTCGGAGATGCCGGCAGCTAGCTTGTTGATCGTATTGAAGGTCGCCGGCGCTACCACGAACGCATCCGGGGGCGGAAGAACATCAGGCTCCTCGGGACGCTTGTAATCACAGCGGACAGGGTGGCCAGTCAGCGCCGCGAGGGGACCGGGGTCGAGGAACTTCATCCCCGACGGCGTGGCGATCACGCACACATCCCACCCACGATCCTGCGCGTACATGACGAACTCTGGAAGGTCGCCGGCTGGCCGCCCTCCGCAGGCAACGATGTACAGCACCCTGCGTGCTTGCGTGGTGATCACCGTGGTGTCCCTGCCGATCCCGTGAGCACAGTGTCTGCGCTCATCCTGGTTGCCAGCTCGCAGAGCGGCTTGCTGCGTCCTGGGCCGACAGACAGCAAGCGGGAGACCAGCGAGCGAGCTTGGGCGCTGTGGCGGAACTCCTCGGGTGCCGCCTGCTCGGCCTCAAGCAGAGCCTCCGTCGTGGACGTCACATCGTTGCGCAGGGCGTGACCACGCGCCTTGCCAAGGAGAAAGAAAGTCCGCCGTTCAGTCAGGAATGGCGGGAGCCGGCCGGCCGGGACCTGCGCCGCGCGACGGATCGCTTCGGTGCCATCCCCGAGGTCGGCGGCAATATTGACCGCGTGGATCAGCCAGCTCGCCGGCCCGAAGATCGAGAATAGGTCTGCCTGTTCTGCGGGGAGGAGGTCCGCTGCGACCTTCGACGCGCCCAGCAGTTCCCACGCCTCAACGGCGGCATGTTCCCGCGCGGCGGCCTGGGCTGCTGTGGCGAGCAGCGCACCCCACATGGAGGTGTGGGAAACGGTCGCGGTCATAACCGGGCGCAGCCGATCGGCAGCGCTGAGGGCCACGGCACGCGCGGAGCCGAAATGGCCAGCCGAAAGCAGGACGTTTGCCATCCTGTAGGCGGCCGCCCCCGCCAGGAGCGGGTCTCCGGTGCGGCCGGCAGTATGGACTGCCCGGTCTGCAGCTATGCCGGCTAGCTCAAATGACCCGAGGCTCTTGGCCAGGGAGGACGCGGCGTTATAGAGGTGCGTCAAAGCGGCGAGCCCGGTCGGCTGCAGGTCGGCTTCTGGATCTCCCTCGTTGCTGCGCGCCCTCGTCAGCGCATGAGGAAGGTCAGCAGTGAGTTCCCGGTATTGAGCTGCCTGCCGCAGCTTCCAGATCCGGATCACTTCGTCAGCCAGGCGACCTCTCTGGCTCACGGCTTGCGCCCGCGGAACGGAAAGCAATGCGGTGGCCAGCGGCGTGAGAACTGGCGGTACCACGGCACTTGCCCCGTCAGGCTGCCAGCCGCCCGGCACGGGAACCCCCGGCGGCGACGACAGCGCGGCTAGCTGTCTGGCGTGCGGCAGTGCATCAGCGTGCCCAGCGCTTGCCCGGCTCAGGGACTGGACTCTGGGCCGCATGGCGTTCCCGGCTTGCTCCTCGGCACGGACGCTCGTGTCGAGGATGAGCCGGTCAGCGGGAGGCATGTGCTCATAGTCAGCGAAATCGAGCAGGTCGTGAACGGTCGGGGTGTTGTAAGTCGCGGCCAGAAGGGCGAGGACGAGCGGAGTCGGCCTGCGGCCCGCTGGTCTTGGCCCCAGGCCTGGCCAGTTTTCGTACTCACATAGGTGAGGGCCGGTCATGGCAGCATTGCCGCAAGGATCCAGGCCAGTGTCGCCTGCGCGGCTATTGATCTGTTCGGCGGCCTCCTTCAGTGACCACCCGTAGGCGTGCCGCCAGGCGGCGCGGGGCCGTAGACCGTAGCGGCGGACAAACTCGACGGCGATCTGCCGGTGGCTCAGCCCGAGCGCGCGCATCTTCTCTCGCAGAGCGCGCTGCTCCGCCCGCAGGCTGGTCTTCCCGTACGGCACGTCCGTTTCACCTTCCCGGCGGGAGCACGGCACCCGGCGTTGTCCGGTCTCGCGATCAAAGGTAGCCGCACAGGAGTTGACCCGCAGTGCCTGCGAAGTTAGGCGGGAACGCATCAGCCTTCTGACTGGTTTTATCGCAGCTCACTGCGATCTCGGTCTGGGAATCACACGTTCCCAGCACCCCCGGCCAGGCATCCGGCTGGTCGAGTCCTTGCCGTGCCAAGGAGATCCCGCGGCCACGATGTCCAGGGTTGTGAGCGCGTGGAACGCCATAAGGTGACTACCCCTTCGCCGCTCGGGGCAACTGTGATGAGCTCCGCCTGCTCTTGGACGATAGGCAGAATGCGGGTGTGATCGAGCGAGGGATGCAGGTCGGCGGGGCCATGGCGGTGGCGTGGGTCGTGCGGCGGCAGGTTGATGACTACATGCTCGGAGGTAGTGAGCATCAGCTCGATCAGGGCAAGGGGGTCATTGGCGTGCCCGATCACGTCGACGGCGTAGGCGAGTTGGTAGCGGCGGTCGGGTAACTGGGTGATGGGCAGGATGTGGCTACCTCCGGGCAGGTCACGGTCAAGGCGCCAGCGGGCGTAGGCGAGGCTGGGGTTGTCAAGGTCGTAGCCGTCGACGTCGTAGCCGGCTTGGGCCAGGGCCTGCGCGTCGAGCGCGATGCCGCATCCGACGTCGGCGATGCGGGTGATGTCGTTCGCCTCGGCGAAGCCAGTCACGAGCTGGAAGAAGGCGTCCTTGGCGTCCATGAAGTGGAAGAAGGTCAGGTCGTACAGGTAGCCGAGGCTGGATTCGTAGAAGCGGGTTCCCAGCCGGGCCCACTCCTGGTCAAGGAATCGCCGCAGCGGTTCGAAGTTGGTCAGCCCTGGATCGAACCGGTCACCCAGGTAGGCGGCCAGACGGTCCCATGCCGTGGCAAGGCAGGGATAAGCATGGGGCCGGGTCCAGACTCGTTCCTCTGGTAAAGGCGATATCCCCACTAGGGCTCCCTTCGGCGACTATCGCGGACGCTGTGATGCTGACCGTGATCCCGATCAGCGTCAAATGTCCGCCTGGAAAGCGACCTCATGCGACGGTCTCCGCTCATTTCCCGGGGAACAGATTCCGTCAATGGCCAGAGTCCTGGCTGGCCAGGCGGCCGTGCCCCCGGGAACCAGTCGTTCCCAGTACGGGGAGTGACATACCGGTAACCGGCTTGCGAGGCTTGAGGCAGCAAATTCACCGACAAGCCAGTAAACGCCCGCCCCAGTCGGCACTCGTGCTGGCTGGCCCAGACATTCGTACTGCCCCAGCTCCTGCTGCCGCACAGGCAGCGCTCCCTCCGCCCGGCTCCTTGTGCCGGGCCGTTCACGGAGAGGATCGGAGATGACCCTCAGCCGGGAAATCAAGCCGCCCGCCGCTGCCGTCGTGATCATCTCCGGCGGCCTGGATAGCACCACGCTCGTCTACCACCTGCGCGCTCAGGGCAGTCATGTGCGGATGCTGTCATTTGACTATGGGCAGCTTCACCGGCGGGAACTGGACTACGCACGCCGGATCGCTCAGGATCTTCAGCTCTCTCATCGCGTGGTCGACCTGCGTCCTGTCGGTGCCCTGCTGAGCGGCAGCGCGCTCACCGATCCGGGCGTGGCCGTACCCGACGGTCATTACACGGATGAGTCGATGCGGGCAACCGTGGTGCCCAACCGGAATGCCCTCATGCTCGACGTTGCCGTCGCGGTGGCGGTTACGGCCGGGTGCGAGGCCGTGGCGTTCGGCGCGCACGGCGGCGATCATGCGATCTACCCGGACTGCCGGCCCGAGTTCGTCGAAGCGTTCACCGCGTCTGCACGGCTGGCCAACGACGGTTTCCTCGCTGCTGGTTTCCGCGTCCTGGCGCCATTCCTGCGCTTGAGCAAGGCCGACATAGTGCGGCTCGGCGCCGGCTACGGGGTTCCGTTCGAGCGGACGTGGTCCTGCTACAAGGGCGGCGCGCGGCACTGCGGAACATGCGGGACCTGCACCGAGCGCCGGGAGGCATTTCAGCTCGCCCAGGTACCGGACCCGACCTCTTACGAAGCGGCGTGACCGCGATGTACCGGATCGGGAAGCGGTTCACCTTCGACGCCGCGCACGTACTGGCCAGCCTGCCGACTGGTCATAAGTGTGCCCGGCTGCACGGTCACACCTACACCGTGGAGGTCGAGCTGGCCGCCGGGCAGCTTGCCCGGCCGGGTTTCGTGACGGACTTCGGCGATCTCGCGCCGTTCCGGCGGTATCTCGATGAGCACATCGACCACCGCCATCTCAACGAAGTCCTGGGCATCGAGCCGACCTCCGAGAATCTCGCCCGGCACTTTTTCACCTGGTGCGCGGAACATCTGGAACCGGGCATCCCCGGCCGTGTCACGGCTGTCCGGGTCTGCGAGACGCCCGCGAGCTGGGCCGAGTACCGGCAGGAGGAGCAGTGACCAGCGCGGTCCTGCGAGTAGCCGAGACGTTTGGGCCGACCTTCCAGGGCGAGGGGCCATCGGCCGGCCAGCGCGCCGTCTTCATCCGCCTTTCCGGGTGTCCCGTCAGGTGCTCTTGGTGCGACGAGCCGCAGACCTGGGACTGGTCGCGGTTCGACCGGGGTGCGGAGAGCCGGCCGATGACCGCCGAACAGGTCTTCGCCTGGACGAGGAGTATCCCGGCCGATCTGGTGGTGATCACCGGAGGTGAGCCGCTGGCCCAGCAGCACGCGCTTATCGAATTGGTGGCCGCCCTGGCGGACGGCGGGCGCCGGGTGGAGATCGAGACCAGCGGGACGATCACGCCGGTCCCAGTACTGGCTGCGTCCGTCAGCACGTTCAACGTATCCCCCAAGCTGGCCAGCAGCATGGTGCCGTACGAGCGGCGGATCCGCCCGGATGCCCTGGCTGCGTTCACCGCGAGCGGCAAGGCGGTCTTCAAGTTCGTGGCTTGCAGTGCGGGCGACCTGGACGAGGTTGCGGAGCTAGCGGCACGGTTCGGCCTCGCGCCCGTCTGGATCATGCCAGAGGGAGTGACGGAGGCACGGGTGCTGGCCGGCATGCAGGACCTCGCCGATGACGTGCTGCGGCGCGGCTGGAACCTGACGGGGCGGATGCACATCCTGCTATGGGACGGTGCTCGTGGCCGCTGACTGGGAGCCTGCCGGGCCTGAGCGGGGCCGTCGTTCCAGCCGCCCGAGGCCGCGCGTGCAGGGCAGCGAACCTGGGTGTGACGGGGGCAGCGGGAGCGTTCCTGCCGCTCAGGCGGGACTCAGCGTATCGCCCGGCCGGCGGCAGGTCCAGGGGCACTCGCTGATGCCGCTGCTGTACGGCGAGCGGCAGCTGCGCCGCGCCGCCCGGAATTGCATGCGGCGGGGCTCAGCGCGGGGCGCGGACGGAGTGAGCTGGGCGGACTACCGCCAGGGACTGCCCGTCCGGATCGCCGCCCTGAGCGCGTCGCTGCGCGAGGGCACCTGGCAGCCCGGCCCGCTGCGCACAGTCCAGATCACCACCTACGCCGGCAAGACGTTCCCGGCGGTCATCCCGACCACGGAAGACCGGATCGTACAGCGCGCGATGCGCGCGGCCGTCGAGCCCATCCTGGAGGACCGGGCGTTCCCCGGCTGGGTATCGGGCTACCGGCCCGGCCGCAACCGGATCACCGCGCTGCGCGCCGCGATGGCCCACCTGGACGCCGGGCGCACGTTCGCCGCCGACATCGACGTCGAGCAGGTCACCGCAGGACCCTCGGCACAGGAGGTCATCGGCTGGCTGGCCGCCTACGTCGCCGACGGCACCTTCCTGTCCCGGGTCCGGACAGTACTGTCGGCGCTGCCCGAACCGCTGATGCCGGGCACGGGGCTCTCCCCGATCCTGCTCAACCTCCGGCTGTCCCGCGTGGACGCGCGGCTGCGCGGCCTGGCAGTGGTCCGGTTCGCGGACAACTACTGCGCCTTCGCCGCCAGCGAGACCGAGGCCCACGCTGCATTTGCCGTGATCGGTGACGCCCTGGCCGCGGAGGGGATGCGCCCGCACCCGGGCAAGAGCCGGATCCGGGCAGCTGCCAACGCCGAGGACCTGTTCCTGATCGCCGGATAAGGAGGGAGGCCCCGTGGACGCTGACCCCTGGCTGCTGATCGGCGGCGGCCTGTGCCTGTTCGGCGATGACGCCCGCCCGGTGCAGATCCGGCCGCTGTGCTGGACCATCACCCCGGTCACGCCCCGGTACCTGGGAGAACATGACCCCGGCGCGGACATCCCGGTGACGGGCGTCAGCCACACCGAAGCCGCTGCCATCGCCGCGCAACTGGGCGGGCGCCTGCCTCGCTCATCGGAGTGGGAGTGGATGGCGGCGGGTGCCGCGAGACACCGGTACCCGTGGGGTGACGCGGACTGGCACCCCGGGCGCGCGGCCCTTCTGCCATCCGGCTACACCGGCCCGGTTCCGGCCGGAAGCCACCCGGGCGGAGCCACGCCGGAGGGGATGCTTGATGTCGCCGGCAACGTGTGGGAGTGGACCGCCACCCCGGTCCTTGGCGGCGGTTTCGTCATCCGCGGCGGCTCGTACGCCGCCCAGCCGCTGTACGCGCAGACCACATTCCTCAACGCCGTGCCCGCCGAGCTACGCTCGGCCGGGATCGGGCTGCGAGTGGTGAAAGAACCGTGAACCCGCACGACGCCGCCCCGATGGTCATCGCCGGCTGCTCCCGGCGCAAGACGGCGACCGCCAGCCCGGTTCCCGCACTGGACCTGTACCAGGGCGGCTGCATCCCGGCGCTGCGTGCCCGCGCCGCCAGCCAGCCTGGGCTGCGCGCACGGACGTGGATCATCTCCGCCGAGTATGGCCTGCTGAACGCCGACGCCCTGGTGCTGCCGTATGACCGGCGCATGGACCCCAGCCGTGCCCTGGCCCTGCGCAGCCAGGTGGATCACCGGCTGCAGGCGGAATGCCAGCGCCACGGAACCCCCCGCGCGGTGCTCGTGATCGCCGAGCCCGTCTACCAGCTAGCCCTCACCGGGCTACCCCGCATTGTCGTCCACGACCGCGTGCACTGGATCAACGACCCCGCCACAGGGTGGGCGGGCGCGGAAGCGGTTCTTGATCACTGGAGCCAGTCATGCCCTTGATGTTCGACCCGACGCTGCGCGAGACGCTGTGCCACCGCACCAACGCCTACGACCCGGTCCTGCGCGCGTTCGAGCAGCGCACCGGGCACGGCTGGCACGAGCCAACCCCGCCGCACCTCGGCCAGGGCCGACTATCGGTGATCATCCCCGCCCACAACATGTCCTACTGCCTGCCCGCTGTGCTCGATGCGATCGCCACCCAGCAGACCACCGCCCGCTTCGAGGTGATCGTCGTGGACGACGGGTCCACAGACGGAACCGGCGACCTGGCGAAACAGCACCCGCTTCGGCCAGCAGTCGTACGGATACCCCGGCGCTGCGGTGCCGCGACGGCACGCAACGTCGGCGTGGCCCTGGCCGAAGGCGACACACTTGTCTTCGCCGATGCCGACATGGTGCTGCCACCTCACGCCCTGGCGGATGTCGCGGCCCGCGCCTGCGACCGGATGATCCTGATCGGCTTCCGGCACAACATCGGCTACCAGGCTGATGACGCCGGCCGGGTGCTGCTGCCGGCCGGGCCTGCGGATCTCGCCGCGGACCACCGGGTACGCTGGCGTGCCCCGGCCGGGCAGCGGCTGGTCTACACCGGCATCACGCTGGCCCACCCGGTAGATGGCCGCCCCCTGGATGCGACGGATGGCCTGCGCCAGCTCGGCTTCGCCCGCACCTACTATGACTGGGACCTGCCCCGCATGGTGGTCACCGCCCTGATGGCAGCCCCGCGTGACGCGGTACAAGAGGCCGGCGGGTTCCACCCCCGTTTCGGGGAGATCGGCTGGGGCAGCGAGGACACCTACCTCGGTGCCGCCCTGATCGGTCTCGGCCTGATGGTGGCGCCGCTGCGGCAGCTCGTCGGCTACCACGTCAACCCGCCGGACGAGGCCGGGTCCTGGAAGGCCAAGCTCGCAACGTGGCCGGCGACCGTCGCGTTCTACCGGCACCTGCTAGAACAGCCGCCGCCAAACAGCAAGGCCGGTGAATTCCAGCGCCAGGCCGCGGTGGTCCTGCGCGACTGCGAGGTGACCCGGTAATGCTGCGGATCTTCCGCGTCGCCGTCTCCAGCGAGCGGATCCTTGTCTATGACCCCTGCAGCGGGGCGACCAGGCTCGCCCCGCGCCCGGTTCCGGATGGCCGTCGCCGGCTGGACGACGCTGAGGTGCGGGCCTGGCCGGCCGCGCACCCGGCCGGACTCGGCATGGACGTGCCGGTGTCGCTGTGCTGGTCTCCGCTGGTGCGCTGCAACCTCGACTGCCCGCACTGCCTCGACGACAAATCCGTGCCGGAACTGGACGCCGCCCGCCGGGCCACGATCGGCCGGCTCATCGGCGCCTCCGGCGTCCTGGGCGTGGACATCTCCGGCGGCGAGCCGCTACTGCTGCGCGACCTGCCGGACGTGGCACGGCGCCTGGCCGAAGACGGCTGCGCGGTCAGCATCACCACCAACGGCTGGCACCTCGCCCGCCGCATCAGCGAACTCGCCGGCCAGGCTGACGCGGTCCGTGTCAGCCTGGACGCCCCCGACCCTTCCCGGCACGACGCGCTGCGCGGGACGGGCAGCTTCCGCCGCGCCATCGAAGGCATCCACGCCTGCCGGGCCGCTGGCATGCCGGTGCAGATCCAGGCCGTGCTGATGGCGACCGCCGCGCGGCACGCCCAGGCCATCGCGGAGCTGGCTGCCGGAACCGGGGCGCAGGGCGTCACCTTCCTGCAGATGCTGCCGATCGGCGCCGGCCGCACGATGGCCGCATCCGAGATGGTGGACGACCGGGCCGCCGCTGAGCTGGTGAGGGGGCTGCAGGCACCGCCCGGCCTGGACATACGGCTCCGTACCCGCGACGCGGCCGAAGGCTTCACCGTGGTGCGAGCCGACGGGCGGATCTGGCGCAACGGTTCGGGGGCGCTCACGATTACCCCGGCGCGGCCCCTGGAACACCCTGGTGACCTTGCCCTGCGCGCCCGGGACGGGTCAGCATGACCGGGCGGGTCTTCGATCATGTCTTCGCCTGGCAGATGACCCCCCGCCAGGTCGCCGACGCCGCGTCGCTGCTCGCCGCCGCCGCAGCCGGGCGGTTCGGGCTTGTCGACCAGGTGATCGCGATCGAGCGCGGAGGAATCGAGCCAGCCAGGGCCATCGCCGGCAAGCTCGGCGCGCACCTTCGCACCGTCCGTGCCCGGCACAACCCGACCAGCGACCTGTACGCGCAGGCGACCGGGCAGGTCTCATGCGCCGTCTCCGGCATCGCAGCGGGGGCCGTGAGCGGCTGCGTCCTCATCGTGGACGACATCTGCGGCACCGGGGCGACCCTGCACGCCGTTACCAGCGTCCTCAGCGGGCTGGCTGCTCCCGGCTCCCGCCTGCATACTGCGACCCTGTGCCGCAACGCCGGGGCCTCCGCCAGGCCCGGGCTCACGGTCTGGGACGACCTTCGGGAGTGGGTGGTCTTCCCCTGGGAGCCCCGCCCGCCGGCAAGCACCGCTCTCCGGATGCTCCCCGATCCTGAGCAGGCGCACGCCGCATGACACCTCACATGACCTCACGCCCAGCACCGGCTGCGCAGACGGTGGCCTTCGTCCTGGTCTCCTACCGGCCTGACGAGCCCGCGGGCATGGAACGTGCCGTGGCCGCAATGGCCGCCGGCCTTCGCAGGCTGGGTCACCGCGTGCTCATCCTGACCGCCGCCTCCCAGCCACGCCCGGACTCCGGGATCGTCCGGCTACGCGAGCTGCCGGTGACCTTCCCCTGCGATGACTACGCGCTGCGGGACACAGCCCAGGTGCACCAGGCAGCCATTGCCCGCGAGCTGGACGTGACGCTGACCAGGCATCAGGCCGACGTGGTCGTGTATGTCGACGGCTTGTGGGGTCTTGGCCGCCTCGCCGCCATGGTTCAGCACCGGGCCAGGCGAGTCCTGGCCGTCCACGTTGTCGGCCATCACGAAGACCTAGCCCCCGCGCTCGCAGCCGCGCATCGGGTCGTTGTGCCGTCAGCAGCCGTCCTGGCCGAGGCCAGAATCCGCGGATATGACCCGGCGGCCTGGCTGATCGTGCCCAACCCGCTGCTCCTCGACCCTGACGAACTCGAGCGCCCTGGGGCAGCGTGCAGAGAGCAGCTCCGCCGCCACGGCCCCGTACGGATCGTGGCCCGGCTCGGAGCGGAAAAGGGCATCGCCAGCCTGCTGGCCGCGGCCACCCCCGCGAGCAGGCCGGTGCAGGTCGTGCTGGCGGCAGCGGGATTCGAGGCAGGACCCGGCAGCCAGCAGGCCCTGCTCGGCGAATGCCGCGCCCTCGCCACGACAGCTGGAGCACACGTGTGGTCCGCGCTGGCCTGGCACGAGGTGCCAGCCTTCCTGGCCGGGGCCGCCGTCACGATCATCCCCTCGGCCCGGGAGACGTTCGGCAACCTCGCGCTGGAATCCCTGTCAGCCGGCACGCCCGTCGTGGCCTACGCGACCGGGAACCTGCCCGCGCTCCTGGACGGCACCGGAGCAGGCGTGCTGGTCCCCGCAGCAGCAGGACCCGGCAGCCTATGGCAGGCTGCGTGGGATCTGCTAGCTGATCCGGTACGGTATCGCCAGGCGTGTGGAGCTGCGTACTGCCGGTCACGGAACTACCGCTCCGCCGATATCGCTGACGCATTCCTGAAAGCGGTGTGGTGATAATGACCGGCGTTCCCCTGCTGCTCGTCGACGGGCACAACCTGCTGTTCCGCGCCTGCTTCGGCACGCCCGCGCAGATCCTGAGCCGCGACGAGACCGGCAAGCGGGACATCACAACCCAGTTCATGTTCTTCGCGCTGCTGCGCAAGGGCATCAACGACGAGTTCAGCCACTGGCCCGAGATCGTCGTCATCTTCGACGGCGAGGACGGTGCCGCGCACCGCAAGGACACCGACCCGGGCTATAAGGCCACCCGGCCCGAGGGCCCGGAGGCCCTGCGGCCGATCGTTGCCCTGCCCGACGTCAAGGCCGGCCTGGACACGTTCGGCATCACCTGGATCGAGATCGACGACGCCGAAGCCGACGACGTGATCGCCACGCTGGTCACCGCCCATCCCGGCCGGGACGTGCTGATCGCCTCGATGGACCAGGACTACTACCAGCTCCTGCGCGACCCGGGTCCCGGCAGCTCGGCAGTGCGCGTCATGAACACCGCGATGCGCCCCGGCAGCCGGATGATCGGCCCGGCCGAGGTGACCGCGCGGTATGCCGTCACACCCGGGCAATACCCCGACTTCCGCGCGCTGTGCGGTGATGCTTCCGACAACATCCCTGGTGTCAGGGGCGTCGGGGCCAAGACCGCGGCCGCCTTGCTGTCCGGTGGCCTGATCCTGGAGGACCTGCCCGCCTCCGGTCGGCTTTCCGGCGGCAAGGGCGCGGCAATCAGGGCCGCCTGGCCGCAGGTGCTGACCTGGCGGTCGATGATCCAGATGCGCACAGACCTGCCGCTGCCCGCCAGCCCGACCGGCGCGGCTACCACCCCGCTGCCGATCCCGGGTCAGGTCATCGCGCGGCTCGGGCTATGGCGGCGCACCGCCTCCCCAGCAGCTCCCGCGACGGCCGCACCGGGTGTGCTGTGGTGAACGCCGACGCCAGCGGGCGTGACCGTCCCGTCCCGGTACTCGCTGTCATGGCCCACCCGGACGACGCCGAACTGTGGGCCGGCGGGACCCTGGCCCTGCATGCCCGTGCCGCGGCAGTCACCCTCGCCGTCCCCCGGCACGAGCCCGCGCGGATGGCCGAGGCCGAAGCCGGCGCAGCTATCCTCGGCGCCCGGCTGCACGCCCTGCCCAATCCCGTTTCCTCTGCCGCTGTGCACGAGCTGATCATCGGGTCCCGCCCGGAGGTCGTCATCACCCATCCGCTCGCCGATGTCCACCCCGACCACCGTCACGTCGCCGCCACGGTCCTCGCTGCCCTGCCCGAGGCAGTGATCAGCACCGGGTACCCGCAACGGGTCTACACCACCGATACCTACAACTCACTCACCCTCGATGGCCCGCTGCGCGCAGGAGCCATCGTGGACATCACCGCAACGTTCGAGGTCAAGGCAAAGGCACTGGCCGCCCACGGCGGAACCCAGCCCATCACCGGGCACTTCGGGCCGATGGCCGAGACCCTCGCCCGGCTGTGGGGAGCCCGGATCGGCGCACGGTACGCGGAAGCCTTCACCCCGATCCCCGTGCTCGGCCGCCTGCCCGCCACCGCCCGCCTGTAAGCGTCCCGGGCTGACAGCCCGCCGCGGGACCACCCCAGCCAGGAGGAACCCGCCATGCCCGTCCCCGCGCCGGTCTATCAGTACAGCACGCTGACCGCCGCCGAGCAGGCCAGGCTCGCCAGCGACGTGATCAGCGCCGGCTCAGCTGACGCCCTCGGCCCCTGCCACCTGGCCCAACTGGAACGCGCCGTGGCCGGACGGATCGGGCGCACCGCCGCGTTGGCGGTCGACTCCGGATCCGCGGCCCTCGCGCTCGCCGTCCGCGGCCTCGGCATCCGCCCCGGCCACGAGGTCATCATCCCCGAGGTCGGCTGGGTATCGATCGGCACCGCTGCCGCCGATGCCGGCGCAGCCGTGCGGGTCGCGCCGGTAACTGAGACCCTGACACCGGGCTGGGAGCAGATCGAGCCGCTGATCACCCCGGCGACCGCCGCGGTGATCCTTGCCCACCTGCGCGGCCGGGCCGCTCCCGGCACTGCGCAGATCACCGCTGAACTCTCCGCCCGCGGCATCGCGCTGATCGAGGACTGCGCGCAAGCCTGGGGCGTCACCACCGACGGCCGCCCCGCAGGCGCATGGGGAACGGCGGCGGCATTCTCCACCCAGGCATACAAAGTGATCTCCACCGGGGAGGGCGGCCTCCTGCTGGCTGACGACCCAGCCTTCCTCGCCCTGATCCGCGCGCTGGCCGGAGACACCCGCCAGCGCGCCAGCGCGGCCGTGTGGCGCGGCAAGCACCGCATGACCGAAGTCAGCGCCGCCCTCGCCCGGCCCCAGCTCGCCCGCCTCGACGCCCTCACCGCCGCTCTGCGCCGCCTCCAGCGCTGCACCGTCCAGCTGCTCACAGCGTTCGACAGCATCCGCGCCGTGCTCCCCGCCCCTCCGGACATCCCCGCCGGGAACGGCTCCCTGGTCGGGCTCTGGGTGAACACCCCTGAACAGGCACGCCAGCTCGCCAGCGCCTATCACCACGCGGGACTGCGTTCGTGGTGGCCAGGCCCTGGCGACCTGCACACGGCTGCCGCCTGGCCCGCCCAGCCCAGCCAGAACATCGCCGACGTGCGCTGCTACGTCGACCTGCAAATTCCCTGGCTGCCAGATGACCAGCATCCCGGCTTCGCCAGCACCGTAGCTTCCGTGACCGCAGGCACGCTCGATCAATGAGCAGCGTGAGCAAGCCGGCCCGTGCCGCACTCATCGGCTGCGGCATGATCGCCGACGAGTACGCGGCCACATTGGCCGGCAGCAGCACGATCACCCTCTCCGGCTGCGCCGACATCCGCGACGACGCCGCACGTGCCTTCGCCAGACGGCACCACATCCCCCGCGTCGCCACCGTCGCCGAACTCCTCGACCCCGCCGTGACAGACATCGCCGTCATCCTCACCCCGCCCGCCAGCCACGCGGATGTCACGCACGCCGCAATCCGCGCAGGTGTCCCCGGCATCTACGTCGAAAAGCCGCTCGCCACCAGCCCCGGTCAGGCCCACGCCCTGACCAGGGCCGCCAGCCACGCTGGCGTACTGCTCAATGCCGCGCCCGACACCATCCTCGGCGCCCCCACGCAGGCCGCATACGCGGCGATCACCGGCGGCCTGCTCGGCGACGTCATCGCGGCCAGCGCAAGCTACCTGTCCTCTGGCCCGGAACGGTGGCATCCCGGTCCTGAGCCGTTCCACGCCGCCGATGCTGGCCCGCTTGCCGACATGGGACCCTATTACCTGGCCAGCCTCACCTATCTACTCGGCCGCATCGAAGGCATCATCGGCGCGGTCACGGCAACTCGGCCGATGCGTACCATCGCCACCGGCCCCCGTGCCGGCCAGGTCTTCATTGCTTGCGCTCCTACGCACGTCACCGCTGTGCTGCGCACCGAGACCTGCATCCCGATCACCTTCACCGCCAGCTTCGACGCCGCCGGAACCCGCGCTCCCCACCTGGAAATCCACGGCAGCAAGGCGACCATGGTCCTGCCAGACCCGAACTTCCACGTCGGTGACGTTCTAATACGGCAGGCAAACGACCGTCACTGGAAGCAGCTCCAGCCCGCCGAACCCGCTGTCACGCCTGTCGGCCGCGGAATGGGCGTCCTCGAACTGGCAGACAGGCTCTGCGGCACCCGCCGGCACCTTGCGTGCACAGGGGAGGCGGCAGCCCACGTCACCTCGATCATCGACGCCATCTACCGAGCGGCAACGCCAGGATCCATCACCGCAGTAGGCGTTTCTTTGATGCCAGGCAGAAGCGACCCGTGATCAGACCTTCTTCGCCGGTCGAGGATTTCACTGTGAAAGCCGTCGGCCGCCTGCAAGCCGTCATCGACCGCTCCTGGCCCCGGGACAACTCCAACGTCTGGGAGCTGGTCAACGACGCGGGTGATCACTTCTACCTCAAGCAGCATCCGACAGCCCGGTTCCACGAACGTGAAGTCACCGCTTACCGGCTCTGGACGGCGGCACTCGGCCGGGGTCGCGCCCCAGTCCTGCTGGCCGCTGACGCCGATCTGCGGTCAATCGTGGTCACTGCCCTTGCCGGGCAGCCAGCCCGTGGCCTGCGGGTGCCGGCTGACACCGAAAGCGAGATCCAACGCCAGGCGGGAATGCTACTGCGGCGGCTGCATCAGGCCGCCCCTCCCGTCAGCGGCACAGCGGGCTCTGAACGAGTCGCGGCACGCGCCGAAGACCATATTCGGCGATCCAGCGGCCTCCTCGAACCAGCTCAGGTCCGCCTGATCCGCGATCACGCCGCCCAGCTCGAAGAGATTGCGCCCTTGATCCCCATGGTTCCGACGCACGGCGACGCGCAGGTACGGAACTTTCTATGGGATGCGCCAACCCAGCGGCTGGCCCTGATCGACTTCGAGCGCGCCGAGCTGGCCCCCGCGGTCCGCGACCTCGTCCGGCTCGAATACGGGCCATGGCACGGTCAGCCTTACCTGCGGGCTGCCTTCCTCGCCGGATACGGCCGCACGCTCACCGCCACGGAGGAAACCGCGCTGCAGAACTTCGCCGCTCTCGACGCCCTGAGCGCCTTGCAATGGGGCACCGCCCACAACGACAAGGACATCATCGTCCGCGCGTATCAGACACTCACCCGGTTGTCAGCCGAAGACTTCCCCCGACCTTAACGAATGCGTGCCAGAGACCTAGTCTTATGGCCTCACCCCGGAGCCCAGGGCACCCCGGGCCTTCCGCCCAGAAAGGGCGAAGGGAGGCCGACTGCTCCGGACGGCATGATGGCATTGTCGTGAAGTATCCGACGGGGAAGGAGAACACGTGCAACCCGGAAACCCGACCAGGCAGGTCGAGTTCCGCAGTCCGGACGGGCTGCGGCTGCGTGGCACCCTTGTCATGCCCTCATCTGTTCGCGGGCCTGCTGCGGTGCTGGTCCACGGCGGGGGCGTGACCCGCGAGGAGGG
>Ga0307373_10001270_pt1 | contig 47345 bp, 42 predicted proteins | sample OX2MG_FD_202534 | JGI IMG/M metagenome (GOLD analysis project Ga0307373, IMG submission 202534) | Soil microbial communities from Risofladan, Vaasa, Finland - OX-2 | ecosystem: Environmental > Terrestrial > Soil > Coastal area > Acid sulfate soil | place: Finland: Risofladan, Vaasa | collected...
GGCGGGCCCCCCCCCCCCGCCCGCGGCGGGTCTGCTAGGATGGACGAGGGCGGAAGCTGCACGCGCGAGTTTCGCGCGCGCGGCCTCCGCCCGGACAGCGGAGAATCGCTGGGAGGTGGTTAAGTTATGGCCATAAATCAACTCGAGCCGCCGCAGGCGCACGCCCTGCTTGCGGCGAATCCCGATGGAATCTATCTCGATGTCAGGACCGAGGCCGAGTTCGCCCAGGGCCATCCCGCGGGTGCTATCAACGTGCCGGTGGTCTTCATGAAAGGGCCCGGGCAGATGGAGCCCAACGGCGAATTTCTCGCGGTGGTCGAGAAGGTGCTGGCGAAGAACCGCAAGATTGTCGTCGGATGCCTGGCGGGCGGCCGCTCGCAGCGCGCATGCGATATCATGGAGGATGCGGGTTATGGCGATCTGACCAACGTGCGCGGCGGCTTCGGCGGTCAGCGCGACGGGTCAGGCCGGGTGATCGTCGCGGGATGGCGCGACGCCGGATTGCCGGTTTCAAGCGAGGTCGGCGACAACGGCTACGAGATGCTTCGCGCCAAGGCGCGCGGATAGGGAAGGGCGTATTCGCGATGGCGATTCGGCTGACGAGAATATATACGCGCAGCGGCGACAAGGGTCTTACGGGGCTGGTCGGCGGCGCGCGCGTGCCGAAGGAGAGCGATCGGCTCGAAGCGTACGGCACAATCGACGAATTGAATTCGGTCGTCGGAATCGTGCGTACCTATCTGCCGCAGTATCAGAATGGATTCGGCAAGGATTATGAGTGGTACTCGGAAATGCTCCGCCGGATACAGAATGAGCTGTTCGACGTGGGCAGCGAACTCGCGACGCCGCCGGATTTCAGCTATGAGGGGATGTATCGGATGGGGCCGGGCGAGGTTCGCAAGCTCGAGCAGGAGATGGACCGGATGCAGAAGGAGCTCGAGCCACTCAAGTCGTTCACGCTGCCGGGCGGCGGGGTGCTCAACGCCTTTTTGCATCAGGCGCGCACGGTATGCCGGCGGGCGGAACGGGTATGCTGGTCGCTCAAGCGCGTCGAACCGGTCAACGATCAGCTTATCGTGTATATCAACCGGCTGAGCGACCATCTGTTCGTACAATCGCGATGGGTGGCGAAACGGCTCGGCGAGCCCGAGTTTCTGTGGGACCGTGGGCTCAGGCTCGACGATAGCGAGGCGCGCGCGGCGAAGCGTCGCGCGACGGCGGCACGGCCGCGATCGTAGTGGCGCGTTCGCAATGAGTAATGGCGCGCTGGTGAATTATCGCAACAAAATGGCAAACGTCGAGTATAGCCGGTTAGTCATATCGAGGCGGGCGGGAATGCGTCCCCGGAGAACCAGCGATGGCGGATGATTCATCCAGAATTATACTTCATCAGGCCCAGGTTGGCCCGATGGCCAATTATGTCTACCTGATAGGCGATCCGTCGACGCGCAAGGCCGCCGTGGTCGATCCGGCGTGGGACGTCGAAGCGATAATCAAATGGGCCGGAGGCCACGACCTGGAAATAACCAATATCCTGATTACGCACTATCATCAGGACCATCTGGGCGGTTCGATGATGGGGCAGAATATCCAGGGTGCGGCCGAGATGCTCGGGAAGATCAAGGCCAAGGTCTACGTCAACAAGGAAGAGGCCGAGGGCACGCGGCGCATTGCGGGGCTCGCGGAATCGGATATCGTCCGGATGGACGCCGGCGATACGCTCAAAGTGGGTAATCTCGAAATAAAGTTTTTGCATACTCCCGGCCATACGCCGGGCTCGCAATGCTTTCTGGCGGACGGCAACCTGGTTTCCGGCGATACGCTGTTCGTCAACTCATGCGGGCGGGTCGACCTGCCGGGATCCGATCCCGAGGCGATGTATCAGAGCCTGAATAATACGCTGCGCAACCTGCCCGACGAGACGGTGGTATATCCGGGCCATGCGTACTCGTCAGAATCGAGCAGCACGATCGGGAAGCAGAAGCGCACCAATATGTATATGCGGTTCGGCAACCTCGACGATTTCCTCGACGCGATGGGCTACAGCCGCCGCTGAATTGAAGCGCTTGATATGGCAAGCGGGCTCGCGGCGGCGCGCGGAGAGACCGAAAGGCTCCGCGCCGAACTCGACCGCCACAACTATCTCTATTACGTCCTCGACGCGCCCGAGATAACGGACGCGGAGTACGATCGGCTGATGCGCCGGCTCGAGGCGCTCGAGCGCGAGTATCCGGCGCTGCTCACGTCCGACTCGCCGACCCAGCGCGTCGGCGCAGCGCCGAGCGAAAAATTCGCGCCGGTGGTCCATCGCAAGATGATGATGTCGCTTGCCAACGCGATGGATGCCGAGGAGACGCGGGAATTCGATCGGCGAATCAAGCGGATGCTGAAGGACGATGCCGATATCGAGTACGTCGCCGAGGTCAAGCTCGACGGACTGGCGGTCGAGCTGGTGTACCAAGACGGCCGGTTGATTGTCGGATCGACCCGCGGCGACGGGGTGAACGGCGAGAACGTGACGGCCAATATCCGCACGATCAAGAGTATCCCGCTGCGGCTTCGCGACACGGGCGCCGCCGTGCCGCGTATCCTGGAAGCGCGCGGCGAGGTGATCTTTCTGCGCGCGGCATTCGAGCGGCTGAACGCCGAGCGAACGGCGGCGGGAGAACCCGCGTTCGCGAATCCGCGCAACGCTGCGGCGGGCTCGCTGCGCCAGCTCGATCCGCGAATCACCGCGGCGCGGCCACTCGACATCTTTTGCCATACGCCGGGTGTGATGGAGGGCGTGCGCTTCGAGTCGCAGTGGGATTTCCTCGCTGGGATACGGAAGCTCGGACTCAAGGTGAATCCGCTGACGCGCGTGTGCCCCAATATCGAAGCGGTGCTCGAATACCATGCCGAGATGACCGAGCGCCGCCATGAGCTGCCGTACGAGGCTGACGGTGTGGTCGCCAAGGTGAATTCGTTCGCGATCCAGGAGCAGCTCGGCGAGGTGTCGCGATCGCCGCGATGGGCGATCGCGTACAAGTTCAAGGCGCAGCAGGCGGAGACCCGGGTCAATCGGATCGCCGTTTACGTTGGGCGAATTGGATCGCTGACGCCGGTCGCGCAGCTCGAGCCCGTGCCGGTGGCCGGCGTGACGATCTCGAATGCGTCGCTGCACAATCTCGACGAGATTCGCCGCAAGGACGTGCGCGAAGGCGACACGGTGCTGATCGAGCGCGCCGGCGATGTGATTCCATACGTGGTCCGCGTCACGCGCAAAGGACGGCCGCGGGCGGACGAGTTCCAGATGCCGGCGCATTGTCCGGAGTGCGGCGGCGCGGTGGTCCACGAGGAGGGCGAGGTTGGATACTTTTGCGTCAACGTCAACTGTCCGGCGCGGATGCGCGAATCGATCCGGCATTTTGCGTCGAAGAATTGCATGGATATCGATGGGCTCGGCGACAAGCTGGTCGGGCAGTTGGTCGAGAAGGGGCTGGTGAAAGAGCTCGACGATCTCTACCGGCTGACGAAAGAGGACTTCGCGGGGCTCGAGCGGATGGCGGAGAAGAGCGCGCAGAACGCGATCGATGCGATTGACCGGTCGCGCTCGGCGACGATGGATCGGTTTATCAACGGAATTGGCATCCGCCATGTCGGCGAGAGCACCGCGCGGGCGCTCGCGATGCGCTTGCGCACGATGGAAAAGCTGATGGGCGCGAGCGAGGATGAACTTCGCGCGGTTCGCGATATCGGTCCCGAAGTCGCGCGCAGTATCCGTGAATACTTCGACGAGCCGCGTAACTCAAAGGCAGTTAAGCGATTGCTCACGGAGATAAGGTTGAAGCCGGTCGAGGCGCCCGCCGGCGCGCGTTCCGCGATACGGGACAAGAGTTTCGTGCTTACGGGAACGCTCGAGTCGATTACGCGCGACGAGGCGGAACGGAAGATTCGCGCCGCAGGCGGCCGCGTGACGTCCTCGGTAAGCCGCAAGACCGACTACGTGGTGGCCGGCGCCGAGCCGGGATCGAAGCTGCGCAAGGCGATGGAGCTCGGGGTACGGACACTCGACGAGCAGGTCTTCCTTGCGCTCTTCGAGGAGTCGCGCTAGTGGCGGATATGGTACGGCTGCGGATGACCGTGCGTGGGCGGGTGCAGGGAGTCTTGTTTCGCCAGGCGACGGCAAATCAGGCGAATGAGCTGGGCTTGACAGGATGGGTCAAAAATTTGTCGGATGGGGGGGTGGAGATTGTGGCGGAGGGGCCGAGGCGGGAGCTTGAAATTCTAGCCGCGTGGGCGAATGAGGGCCCGCGGATGGCTCGGGTGGAGTCGGTCGAAGAGCAATGGACCGAGTTCCAAGGCGGGTTCGACGGCTTTCGGGTCCATTAACAGAAAAGCCTTTCACGAAATCGTAATATTCGCTATGCTTAAGTTGTTATTCAGGACTGCGGCCTCGGTGCACCAGCGACGACAGTCGCCGGAGCTAAATACCGGGGCCCTTGTCGCGTTTAAGGAGCGCTAAGCCAGATGGCAATACCCCCAGAGGCCGCCGGGCAAACTGCCGAACCACATAGCCTTGCCGGTGTCGGCGCGGCGGTTAAGCCGAGACAGACGGTCGAAGACGTCGTGATCCGCTTCGCCGGCGATTCCGGCGACGGAATGCAGGTGGTCGGAACGCAGTTCACGGCCGAATCGGCGATTGCGGGCAATGATATCGCCACGACCCCTGATTTCCCCGCTGAAATCCGCGCCCCTGCGGGAACGCTCGCCGGGGTCAGCAGCTTTCAGCTCAATTTTTCGAGCAAGGAAATCTTCACCGCTGGCGACGAGCCCGCCGTGCTGGTGGCGATGAATCCCGCAGCGCTGAAGGCCAATATCGACGATCTGCCTCCTAACGCGGTGCTGATCGTTGACAAGGAGGCGTTCAGCGACGCGAATCTGAAGCGCGCCGGCTACACGTCGAATCCGCTCACCGACCATTCGCTGGACAGGTTCCAGCTAATCCAGGTCGACGTGACCAAGCTGACGACGGCGGCGCTGCGTGACTCGGCGCTCAACAATCGGGGCGTGATGCGCTGCCGCAACATGTTCGTGCTCGGGATGGTTTCGTGGCTCTACCAGCGCCCGACCGAGTCGACGGTGCGATGGCTCGAGAGCCGGTTCCGCAAGACTCCCGATGTGATGGAAGCCAATATCAAGGCCTTCAAAGCCGGGTACAACTACGGCGATACGGCCGAGCTGTTCGCGAGTTCGTACGTCGTGGGACCGGCGAAGATCGCACCGGGATTCTATCGCAATATCACGGGCAACAGCGCGACGGCGCTTGGCTTCGTGGTGGCGGCTTGCCGGGCGGGGCGCCCACTCTTTCTGGGCTCGTATCCGATAACGCCGGCCAGCGACGTGCTGCATGAGCTCGCGGCCTTCAAGAACTTTCCGGTCTACACGTTCCAGGCCGAGGACGAGATAGCCGGGGTCAGTTCGGCGATTGGCGCGGCCTTCGGCGGCGCGCTTGCGATCACGACCACCTCGGGTCCGGGCATGAACCTTAAGGCCGAGGCGGTGGGGCTCGCGGTCAAGGTCGAGCTGCCGCTGGTGATTGCCGATATTCAACGCGCGGGGCCGTCGACCGGGATGCCGACCAAGCCCGAGCAGGCTGACCTGCTGGCGGCGATGTACGGGCGGCACGGCGAATCGCCGATTCCGATAATCGCGGCGGCCACGCCGTCGGATTGCTTCAATTGCGCCTACGAGGCTGCGCGAATCGCGCTCAAGTACATGACGCCGGTCGTGCTGCTGACTGACGGGCAGCTTGCCAACGGCGCGGAGCCGTGGCTCGTGCCGGATATCGACGACCTGCCCGAGATCAAGGTTGAGCTGCGCACCGATCCCGAAGGGTTCATGCCATATATCCGCGATCCGGAGACGCTCGCGCGTCCGTGGGCGGTGCCGGGCACGCCTGGCCTCGAGCATCGGATAGGCGGGCTTTCGAGCGAGGATCTGACGGGCAATATCAGCTACTCACCGGCCAACAACGAGCTGATGGTCCGGACGCGGGCGCGCAAGGTCGCGGGAATCGCGCATGAGATTCCGCCAACGGAAATCTTTGGCGACGCGCAAGGTGGCGACCTGGTGATGCTCGGATGGGGCTCTACGTTCGGTCCGATTCGCGAGGCGGTCAAGCAGCTACGCGCCAAGGGCCGGAACGTCTCGCACATCCATCTGCGCTACCTGAACCCGCTGCCCTCGGACCTTGGAGACAAGCTGCGGATGTTCAAGAAGGTGATGGTCACCGAGATGAACATGGGTCAGCTTCTGAAAATGATCCGTGCCGAGTATCTGATCGATGCCGTGGGATGTAACAAGATTCAGGGCCGCCCGTTCAAAGTCAGCGAACTTTCGAATCGGATCGTGCGCGTCCTGGAAGGCTGAGGAAAATGGCTACTGCTTTAACCCGCAAGGATTTTGTTTCCGATCAGGAAGTGCGCTGGTGTCCGGGATGCGGCGACTACGCAATTCTGGCGCAAGTGCAGAAGATAATGCCGGAGCTCGGCATTCCGCGTGAGAAGACCGTGTTCATTTCGGGAATCGGATGCTCGAGCCGTTTTCCGTACTACATGAACACGTACGGATTCCACACGATCCACGGCCGCGCCCCGGCGATCGCGACCGGCCTAAAGGTCTCGCGCCCCGACCTGGACGTATGGGTCGTGACGGGCGATGGCGACGGACTCTCGATCGGCGGCAATCATCTGATCCACATGCTGCGCCGCAATGTCGATCTCAAGCTGCTGCTCTTCAACAACCGTATCTACGGACTGACGAAGGGGCAGTACTCGCCGACCTCGGAAGTGGGCAAGGTTACGAAGTCGTCGCCGCTTGGGTCGGTTGACTATCCGTTCAACCCGATCACGGTTGCCCTTGGCGCGAGCGCGACGTTCGTCGCGCGCACGGTGGATGTTGAGCAGAAGCATCTCGGCGAGATGCTGAAGCGCGCCCATGCGCATCGCGGGGCCTCGTTCGTCGAGATTCTGCAGAACTGCAACATCTTCAACGACGGCGCATTCAACGATATGAGCGACAAGGCAATCAAGGCGGACCATCAGCTCGTCCTCGAGCACGGCAAGCCGCTCATGTTCGGCAAGAACCGCGACCGGGGTATCCGGATGAACGGGATGCGGCCGGAGGTGGTGCAGATCGGCAATGGGGTGACCGAGAAGGACTTCGTGGTGCACGACGAGAGCAACCTGGCGTTGGCTTTCATGCTGGCGCAGTTCGAGGCGCCGCTGCCGACTCCGATGGGCGTCTTCTACAGCGTATCGCGGCCGACCTATGACGGGGCGATGAACAAGCAACTGGATAGCGCGCGCGAGAAGATGGGCGTGGGCGACCCCCAGAAGCTGTTGCGTGGGGGCGATACCTGGACGGTTAATTGAAACATCCGATTGCGCGATGGTGGTGTTCAAGGAACGCCGCGATGCGCTGATTGCGATTGAATAGAACGGGACGGGAGCTTTGGTTCCCGTCCCGTTGCTTAATTCAGCGGCCGCCGTTAGAAGCTTCAGCGGCCGCCGGCGACTGGCAGGACTGCGCCGCTGCAATACGAGGCCGCATCGGAGCACAACCAATAGACCGCCTCGGCGATCTCGTCCGCGCTGGCGACCCGGCCGATCGGAATTTCGTGGCGCATGGTCTCGAAGCGCGCCATCAGTTCGTCCTTTAGCGCAGGATCGTTGAGCGTGAGACCCGGCGCGACAGCGTTGACGCGGATTCCCTCGGCGCCGACTTCGCGGGCCAGCCCGGCGGTCATCACGTCGATCGCGCCCTTGGATGCGGCGTAATGAATCCACTGGTTGGGACTTCCGAGGCGCGTCGCGGTGGAAGAGATATTGACGATCGAGCCGCCGCGTCCGCCTCGCACGGTCGACATCCGGCGCACGGCCTCGCGCGAGCAGAGGATCGCGCCCACGATGTTTACGGTGACGATCTCGCGAAGCGTCTCGGCCGCCAGGTCTTCGAGCCGCGTCTTAGGTCCGGTGACGCCGGCATTGTTGATGAGCGCATCGACGCGCACGCCGGCCTCATCGAGGGCGCGAAAGAGCGACGTGATGTCGCTTTCGACGCGCAGGTCGCATCGATAGGCGCTCGCGCGGGCGCTGGCGCGTTCGAGCTCGCGCACCGCGGCCTCTGCCGCGGCGGAATTGGAGACATAGGTGAGCACGACGTTCCATCCGCGCGCCCCGAACATCCGGGCTATCGCGGCGCCGATTCCGCGGCTGCCTCCGGTCACCAGCACGGTCCTTTTTTCGGGCTGATCCATCGTGCGGAGCGTACCGGCGATGGGAGCGGAGCGCCAGGCGGCGATGCGCTGTTGAAAGCCGGACCGCGGGCGCGCTTCGCTGGTTTGGAGCGCTAGGATATATTTCAGATAGGGCCATTTTAGTGATTCTGATTCTGGATTTCGGCAGCCAATACACGCAGCTAATCGCGCGGCGGGTGCGCGAAGCGCGCGTCTACTGCGAAATACATCCGTTCAATTTTCCGCTTGACAAGATTCGCGCGATGCGTCCGAACGGCATCATCCTGTCGGGCGGTCCCGCGAGCCTCTACGAAGCTGAGGCGCCGGATATCAACGACGAGGTTTTGCGCCTTGGATGTCCGGTGCTCGGAATCTGCTACGGCATGTACGTGATCGCGCAGCATCTTGGCGCGCACAGCGCCGGCGCACAGGCGCGCGAGTACGGCGCCGCGACGCTGGTGATCGACGCGGAGGATGCGCTATTCGAGGGAATTGAGGGGCGCGAACAGCGGGTCTGGATGAGCCATGGCGATCGGGTCGAGTCGATACCGGCCGTGCTGATGCCGATCGCGCATAGCGACAACTCGCCTTTCGCGGCTGTGCGCAGCGCCGACGGCCGGCTGCGCGGCATCCAGTTCCATCCCGAGGTCGCGCACACGCCATGCGGGGCCGAGGTGCTGCGCAACTTCGTGATCGGAATATGTGGCGAGCGCGGCGATTGGACGCCCGGCGCATTTGCGGCATCGAAGATGGCGGAGGTCAGCGCGCGCGTCGGTGCGAATGATCGCGTGCTGATGGCGCTCTCGGGCGGGGTCGATTCGTCGGTCGCGGCGGCGCTGATCCATCGCGCGATCGGCGATCGCCTGCGATGCGTTTTTGTCGATACAGGGCTGCTCCGATGGGGCGAGCGCGAGCGGATGGAGACGGAGTTCGCCGGGCGGCTCGGAATTCCGCTCGATGTGGTCGACGCCTCGGAGCTGTTTATCGAGCGGCTCGCGGGCGTGATCGACCCCGAGCGCAAGCGGCGCATCATCGGCAGTACCTTTGTGGAAGTCTTCGAGCGCGAAGCGAACGCGATCGGCGGCGCGCGTTTCCTGGGCCAGGGCACGCTCTATCCGGACGTGATCGAGTCGGTTTCGTTCAAGGGCCCGTCGGCGATGATCAAGTCGCATCACAATGTCGGCGGACTGCCGGAACGGATGAAGATGGAGCTGGTCGAGCCGCTGCGCGAACTGTTCAAGGATGAAGTCCGGGCGCTCGGACGCGAGCTTGGCCTGGGCGCCGACGTGGTCGATCGCGAGCCGTTTCCCGGCCCCGGCCTGGCGGTACGGATTGTCGGTGAAGTGACGCGTGAGCGGCTCGAGTTGCTGCGCCGCGCGGATAAGATAGTGATGGAAGAGATTGCAGCGGCGGGTCTCGGGGCGCGGCTATGGCAGGCGTTCGCGGTGCTGCTGCCGATCAAGACGGTCGGCGTGATGGGCGACGGGCGGAGTTACGAGAGTGTCGTCGCGATCCGCGCGGTCGAGTCGTCCGACGGGATGACGGGCGATTGGGCGCAGCTTGACGCGCGCCTCCTCGCGCGGCTATCGAGCCGGATAACCAACGAAGCGCGCGGCGTAAATAGGGTCGTGTACGACATTACGTCGAAGCCGCCAGCGACGATCGAATGGGAGTGAATCAGTGACGGTCCGCACTCGCTACGCGCCGAGTCCAACCGGCGCGCTGCATATCGGCAACGTGCGCTCGGGGCTCTTTGCCTATCTGTTCGCGCGCCACAACGGCGGCGCATTCATCCTGAGAATCGACGACACCGATCGCGAGCGCTCGACAATCGAATCGCTCGAGGAGATTGTCGAAAGTCTCCGATGGCTCGGCATGGAATGGGACGAAGGGCCGCCCGAGCCGCGCTACTTCCAGTCGAATCGCTTCGAGCGCTATCGCACCGCCGCGATCGAGTTGTTGCGCCAGAAAAAAGCCTATCCATGCTACTGCACGGCCGAGGAGCTGGACGCCAAACGCAAGCAGGCCGAACGCGAGCATCGCAAGCCCGGCTACGACGGCAAGTGCCGCGATTTGCCGTTCTCCGATAATCTCGAGCTGCCCGACCGCGCGGCCGGGCGCAACTACACGATCCGGTTCCGTTCGCCGCACGACGGTTCGACGGTGGTCGACGATCTGATCAAGGGCCGCGCGGTGTTCGAGAATTCAGAGCTCGACGATCTGATCATCTTCCGCTCCGACGGCGTGCCGACGTACAACTTCGCGACCGTCCTCGACGATGCGGACTTCGGTATTACTCATATCGTGCGCGGCGACGACCATCTGCCCAATACTCCGCGCCAGATTCAAATTTACTATGCGCTGGGACTGACTCCGCCCGCGTTTGCGCATCTGCCGATGGTGATGGGGCCGGACGGACAGAAACTCTCGAAGCGCCACGGCGCGACGTCGGTCTTCGCCTATCGCGATCTGGGCTATTTTCCCGAAGCGCTGCTGAACTATCTCGCACGGCTGGGATGGTCTCACGGCGATCAGGAAATATTCTCGAAGCACGAGCTGATTGACTATTTCGATTTCGCCGCGTGCGGCAAGTCGGCCGGAATCTTCAACGCGGAAAAGCTCCTGTGGCTGAATTTTCACTATATGAAGGAGCTGCCAATCGCGCGGCTGGTCAATGACGCGCGTCCCTTTATTGAGAAAAAGGGATATAGCATTCCCGGCGACGACGCCTGGCTCGCAAAGATGATCGCAACGCTGCGCGAGCGCGCGAAGACGCTGGTCGAGCTGGTCGATTTCGCGAGCTTTTACCTGCGCGACGATATCGCGATCGATCCCAAGGCGGCGGCGAAGTTTCTGAAACCGGAAATACGCCAGCCGTTGAACACGCTGGCCGGATTGATCGAAAAGGTCGCGGCGGATTTCAGCGAAGCCGGAATACAGGTTGCGTTCGAGCAGGCGCTGGGGCAATTCGGTCTCAAGCTCGGACAATTGGCGCAGCCGGTGCGTGTCGCACTGACCGGCGGCACGGTGAGCCCGGGGATTTACGAAGTGATCGCCGTGCTCGGGCGCGAGCGAACGGTGCGGCGCCTTCGCTCAGCCGTCGGACTGATCGAGCAACAGCCGAGCTGAGTTGGCGACAACCCGCGCGCCGGCCCGAGCGGCGGCGAGTCTCCGGCGGCCGAGCGATCCCTCGGTTGCGGCGCTTACGATCGCGACGGGAGCTTGACCACGCCCTTCGAACGCACCGACAGTTCGCCGTCCTGATTCACCGCGGTCTGCGCAACCTCGACACAGTGCGCGCCATCGTCGATGAACGTGCGCGTGACCTCGCCGGTGATATAGAGCGTATCGCCGACCGGGTTGTGGCGGCGGATTTCGACCGCGAGATGGCGGAGGAAGCCCGTGTCGCCGATCCAGTTGGTCAGATGATGCGACATCCAGGAGCATCGCTCCGGGCCGTAGTCATAGGCCGCGGGCGTTCCGACCAGTGCGGCAAGGTCGTCTTCCCAATGCACGCGCTCGGGCACGTCGGGAATTCCGAACTTGTTGGCTATTCCGAGGCCGGGATGTTTGCGCAGTTGCTGCCAGGCAAGTTTGTTGGCGCGAATATACAGTCCGCCCCATCCCTGGGCATATGCGATATAGCCAGTCACCGTCATCGGTCCTTTGACCATTTTGGGAAGCTGGTCGCCAACCTTGACGTCCTCGAAATAGCGCGGCCGGGCGCCGCGAATCTCTTCGGCTTCATAGAGCGCAAAGATTTTCTGCAGGTCCTCGCGCGAGTAGGAAACCGCGGGCTTTTCCGCTTCGCGCGAGTACTTCGTTCCCTTCTCGCGCGCAGTGTCACGCTCGGTGCGAAAGCACCAGCTATCGCCGGCGGCGACCAGTTCGTTTTTCTGATTGTAGAATTCGGCGCGATAGATCTGTTGGATCGCGCGGCCCGCAAAGCGGGTTTGGTGCTCGATTAGGTCCTTGAGCCGCACTTTGACGGTGAACTGATCGCCGAGCATAATTGGCCGCATCCACTCGACATCGATTCCCGCGAACATGGCGTGGACGCCGGACAGTCCTCCGACGTATCCGCTGAAGACCCGGTTCAGCGCGAAGATAAACGACGGCGGCGCGACGATGCGCCCGTATGCCGCCGAGGACGCATAGGCGGGATCGCACCACAGCGGATTGTCATCGCCGATTCCGTGCGCGTAATGACGGATATTGTCGCGGCTCGCTTCGTAGCACCACGGCTCGATCGAGTCCTCGATTGGTACGTCGATCAGTTTGCGAAGCTCGCCGAGACTCTTGTCGGTGATCAGCGAAAAGCGCTGCGTCTGTTTCTCCGCCATCGATTGCAACCTCCGGTTCCTTCTATCGATACTCGCCCGATTCGGGTTGGTCCTGCAAACGCCGGCTGGTTGCGGTCATCGACGGCCGCATCATTTCGTGATTGCTTTTGCGGACGCGACGCGACATAAAGTCGGAGGTTGCGCCGAACCGTCGCGTTCCGAGCGGAGAGATAAAAATGGCCGAAGAGAGACAACTCGATTGGGGCAAGGTGAAGGAATTCGCCGGCGTGATCACGAGCGATCTGGGCGCTGCGATGCAGGGTGCGCTTAGCTATATCGGCGACCGCCTGGGCATCTTCAAGTCGCTGGCCGAAGCGGGTTCCGTCACCAGCGTCGAGCTTGCCTCGCGCACCGGACTCGACGAGCGCTATCTCCGCGAATGGCTCGGTGCGATGACCGCGGCGAAATATATCAGCTACGATCCGGCCGCCGGAAAATACTCGATGCCGCCTGAGCACGCGATGATCCTCGCCGACGAAGCGTCGCCCTTTTTCATGGGCGGCTTCATGCAGATGGTCGTGCCGGAAGTTGCACTCGCGCCGAAGCTGCTCGAAGCGTTTCGCAGCGGTAAAGGCGTCGCGCAGAGCGAGTATCCGCCCGAGGTCTTCGAAGCGATGGAGCGCAGCTCCGCGCCGATGTATCGCCATTCGCTGATTCGCAAATGGATGCCCGCGATGCCGCGCGCGGTCGAGGCGCTCAGCGCGGGCGGCAACGGGCTTGATGTCGGATGCGGCAGCGGGCGCGCCGCGATCGCGCTCGCGACGGCGTACCCGAAGGCGCGGCTTTTCGGCTACGACGCTCACTCCGGATCGGTCGAACGGGCGCGCGCCAATGCCCGCGCCGCCGGCGTCGGCGATCGCGTCACCTTCGAGGTCGTGGATTGCACCAGGCTCCCCGAAGGGAAATTCGATTTCATCTCGACCTTCGATGTCGTTCACGATTCGGTCGATCCCGTGGGCTTGCTCAAGTCTATCCGCGGCGCGCTCACGCCGGACGGGACCTATCTGATGGTCGAAGTGAACGTCTCCAATAAGCTCGAAGACAACGTCAATCCGATGGGACGGATGATGTATTCGGTGAGCACGCTTTACTGCATGACCGTTTCGCTGGCGCACGGTGGCGCGGGAATCGGCGCCCTGATGGGCGAGCCGAAGGCGCGCGAACTCGCGCAGGCGGCTGGCTTCTCCCAGTTCAAGCGCCTGCCGGTCAAGGATGCTTTCTCGGTCCTGTACGAAATCCGCCGCTGACCGATCACGGCAGATCGCCAGTGTGTAAAGTTGAGTAAGTATTAAACTTGCTATGGCGATCCTGTGGACTGGCTATTAGCCCGAATTATGGTATAGAAAAAGGCGCTTGCAGTGCGCGACACGTGAGTGGGCGCCGGGCAGGATCGCGGTGGTACCGCCTGAGCGCTCACCACCGCGATCCTGTAATGCCTGGCCCGTCGGTGCGGGGCCGCAGTCAATAAACAGATCAGCGCGCCGATGATCCGAAGGCTCCGGAACTCTTAAGCCGTTCCAGTTCGGAATTGTTGAATCCCCAATCGCGCAACGCTTCCTCGGTATGCTCGCCGGGTTTCGCGGGTGAGCGCTGGATAGCGCCAGGAGTCCGTTCGAAACGCGGTGCCGGTGCCGGCTGAGCGACTCCGTCGTGCTCGACGAACGTCTTCCGAAGGCGGTTATGCGGGTGATTCGGCGCCTCGGTCATGCTGAGCACCGGAGCGAAGCAGACCTCCGAACCTTCCATCACCTTACACCACTCGTCGCGGGTCTTGGTGCGAAAGATTTTGGTTAGCCGATCGTTCATTGCAGGCCAGGCTGATCGATCGTTCTGAACCGGCAGCTTTTCGCCTTCGAGTCCGGCCAACCTGAGGAGTTCGGCGTAGAACTTGGTTTCTATCGAGCCGATCGCGACGTATTTGCCGTCCTTGGTCTCGTAGACGCCGTAGTAGTGCGCGCCCGTGTCGAGGATGTTTTCGCCGCGCTTATCGGTCCAGAGTCCCGATGCGTGCATTCCATAGATGGCGGTCATCAGCGATGCCGCGCCATCGACCATCGCGACATCGACCACCTGGCCTTTGCCGGACTTCTGGGTCTCGAGCAGCGCCGCGAGAACACCCATGGCAAGGTAGAGTGCGCCGCCGCCGAAATCGCCCACCAGGTTGAGCGGCGGGACGGGCGCTTCGCCTTTGCGGCCAATCGAATGCAGGACGCCCACCAGCGCGATGTAGTTGATGTCGTGGCCGGCAGCCTGCGCCAGCGGGCCCTCCTGACCCCATCCGGTCATGCGGCCGTAAACGAGGCGCGCGTTGCGCTTCATGCAGACATCGGGACCGAGACCGAGGCGCTCCATCACGCCTGGGCGGAAACCTTCGATAAGAGCGTCGGCACGCTGGATCAGCTTGAGGACGGCCTCGGTTGATTCGGGACGCTTGAGATCGAGCGCGACCGACCGGCGTCCGCGGTTGAGGAAGCTGAACTTGTTTTGCACTGAAATGCCCAGCCCGGCGTCGGCGGTCCGATCGATTCTGAGCACCTCGGCGCCCATGTCCGAGAGCAGCATCGCACACATTGGGCCGGGGCCAATCCCCGCCATTTCAATCACTTTGTAACCGGACAATGGACCAGGCATAGTTGCTTTCTCCTTGAGAATTCGGGGCACACCAAGGTGGATGGCAAAATTGCCGAACTCCATTGGCGCCACGAGCTTACGCTATGCATAATCGCGATTGCGGTGTCCATTTTGCAACAGGGACGAACCATTCGATTTTCCGCGGACTCGCTAGGACAAGCAGCGGGTGGAAAGGTTTAGGCGGCGGTGATCGCAATGCCTTCCTGTACGCAGGTGTTGGCGATGTCGGAGACGGTGGCGCGATGCATGTCGCGGACCCAGCGAAGATCGTCGAAATCGGCTCCGCGATGCATCGTGCAGCGGTCGTCCCACATCACGAGGTCGCGCTCGCGCCATCGATGGGTGTAAACGAACTGGCGCTGCGAGGCATGGGCGAGCAATTGATCGATAAGCGCCCGTCCCTCGGCTTGCGGCATCCCGAGGATGTGTCCGGCGTGCGATGCGAGATAGAGCGACTTGCGCCCATTCTCAGGCAGCGTTCGAACCATCACCTGGGGCACCGGGGGCAGGTTGTCGCGTTCGCTCTCGGTGAAATTGTCGAAGCCGGTGCGCGCGCGCGAATAGGCAAGCGCGTGTTCCGCGACGAGACCGTCAAGGCGGCGGCGCATCGATTCGGGAAGTGCGTCGTAGGCGGCGCGCATGTCGGCGAACTCGGTATGGCCGCCGATGGGCGGAATTTTGCGGGCGTACAGCAGCGAGGCGCGCGCGGGCAGAAATTTGAATGAGCTATCAGTGTGCCACAGGCGATTGCCGATCTGGAACATCCGGACGCGGCTCTTCTCACCCCAGATTTCACTTTTCGAGTTGAGATTGGATATGTCGACCAGGTCGGTTCTGAGGCGCAGCTTGGCGTTGCTGTTGAGCGCGGCGATGGTGGTCTCGAGCGGCCCGATATATTTGGCGAAGTCGATGTGCTGCTGCTCGCTGAGATCCTGAGCGGGAAAGATCAATACCGCGTAATCCCAGAAGGCCTGCTTGATGGCGCCGACGTCCGCCGGTTCGAGCGGGCGCGCGAGATCGACGTCGCCGATCTCAGCGGCGAATCCGGGCGTTGCCGGCCAGATACTAATTGCCATGTGGATAGCCTCCGCACATATAGTCTCTGCCCGCTATCACATAAGCCTCGCGGACGAACCTTATGTTCGCCGCCGACTCAGCCCTTGGGCAGTCCCAGCACGCGCTCACCGATAATATTATGCTGGATCTCGTTGGTGCCGGCTGCGATCGTACCGCGCCGCGCCGCGAGCATCCGGTGCGACCACTTGCCGCGATCGAACGCACCCGGGGCCTGGTATTCGAACTGGCTATACGGACCGAGTAATTCCATCGCGAACTTCTGGATCCTCAGATTAAGATCGGTGGTGCCGAGCTTCATCACCGAACCCTCGGGACCGGGAGGCAGCCCGCGCAACTGGCGCGTAAGCTGACGGAAGCTGGTTAGCTTCAAGGCTTCGGCCTCGCACGCGAAGCTAGCGATTCGCTGGCGCACATAGCCATCCGCCGAGGCCGGGCGCCCGCGAAGCTCGAGCTGCGCGGCCAGCGCGCCGAGCTGCCTCACTTCGACCATCATGTCAGTGCGGCCGCCGTGAATAGTGCGTTCGAACATCATGTTGGTAATCGCGACCAGCCATCCCTGATTCTTATTCCCGACCAGGTTCTCCTTGGGAACCTGCACGTCGTCGAAGAAAACCTGGTTGAAGCCGCTCTCGCCGGTAATCTGCACGAGCGGACGTACAGTCACGCCGGGGCTTTTCATGTCCACCAGCAGATAACTCAGTCCCTTGTGCTTGGGCTGTTCGGTATCGGTGCGACAGAGCAGGGTCGAAAAATCGGCGTGATGGGCGTTCGAGGTCCAGACTTTGGCGCCGTTAACGAGGAAGTAGTCGCCCTTGTCGATCGCGCGAGTCTCGACCGCGGCAAGGTCGGAACCGTGGTTGGGCTCCGACAGGCCCTGGCACCAGATTTCCTCCGCCGGGGGGATTTTCGGAATGTAGCGCTTTTTCTGCTCGGGCGTTCCCCATTGCATCAGGGTGGGGCCGACGCGCGCGATGCCCTGGAAGTTCACGACCGGCGGGGCCTTGGCGCGATCGAGCTCCTGATTGTAGACCACCTGCTGCAGCAGCGTGGCGCCGCGGCCGCCGTATTCCTTCGGCCAGTGGATGCACATCCAGCCGCCGTCGTAGAGTTTGCGATGCCAGGTGCGGCGGCGCTCGAACTCGGACTTGGTGTCGGGGTCGGCGAGTTCGTCGTCGTCGCGCCAGTCGGAAGGAATATTCTTCTCGAGCCAGCTTCTGAATTCCAGGCGAAACGCCTCGTCGGCCTCACTGAATTTGAAATCCATCGCGCGATCTTCCTTTCTTCGCGTCAGTTGACGGTTGACTTGTAGCACAAGCGAGGGCTTGCGTGTGAGTCGATCACAATGCGCCCCGGCGTCCCGCATGCCCAATGCGATCACGGCGCTTCCGTTGACTCGCATTGCAAGCGCGCGCGCCAGATGGCTAACTGGCCTTCGCGATGGAGACCTTCGACGCCGTAATTGTCGGTGCGGGTGCGGCGGGCCTGATGTGCGCGATCACCGCCGGGAGTCGCGGCCGGCGAGTGCTTTTGCTCGAGCATGGGGAGCAAGCCGGCGCCAAGATTCTGATTTCCGGGGGCGGGCGCTGCAACTTTACCAACCTCGAGGTTACGGCGGACCATTTCGTCTCCGCCAATCCCCATTTTTGCAAATCGGCCCTTAGCCGTTATACGCCGCGCGATTTTATCGCGATGGTCGAGCGCTATCACATCCGGTATCACGAAAAGACTCTGGGCCAGCTATTTTGCGACGGTTCCTCGCGTGGGATCCTGGCGATGCTGCTTGGCGAATGCACAGCGGCCCGCGTCGATCTGCGCCTTGGGCATCGGATTACGGACGTCGCTCACTCCGACCGCTTTCGTGTCGAGACTAATCGCGGCACCTTCGACGCCCCGGCGCTCGTCATCGCCACGGGCGGACTCTCGATTCCGAAGCTCGGTGCGACTGCTTTCGCCTACGATCTGGCGCGCCGCTTTGGAATTTCGGTGATCGAGCCACGCCCCGGACTGGTGCCGTTCAGGATGGCGGGCGAGACGCTCGACCTGTGCCGGACTCTCACTGGCGTCTCAGTGGACGCGGTGGTTTCATGCGGCAAAACCAAGTTCCGCGAAAACATACTCTATACTCATCGAGGCCTCTCGGGTCCGGCGATCCTCCAGATCTCATCGTACTGGCGCGACGGCGATACGATATCTATTGACCTTGCACCGGCGCTCGATGTCGAGAGCTTCCTCAAGGATCGCAAGCGTGTCCGGCCCAGGGCTGAACTGCGAAGCGTGCTGGCAGAGATTATCCCGGTTCGTCTTGCCCATGCGATTGCCGAGGCGATTGCGCCCTCAGGATCAATGGCGAACCTGACGGACCAGGTCCTGATTTCGGTCGCCCACCGTATCATGCGATGGCGGGTGACGCCCAGTGAATCTGAAGGATGGGCGAAGGCGGAAGTCACGGCGGGAGGCGTCGACACGGCGGCGCTGTCCTCGAAAACCATGGCGGCACGCGCCGTTTCTGGCCTTTATATAGTCGGTGAAGCGGCCGACGTGACTGGATGGCTCGGCGGATACAATTTTCAATGGGCATGGTCGAGCGGATGGTGTGCCGGTCAGGCGATATGATCACTACTTGCTGCGAAACGGTTCAATAGTCAATCAATAGTGACTGATGCGGAGATGATAAAAGAGGGTCCGCGGCCAACCTGGAGGACCAAGCCGATTTGACGCTCATCCGCGAGCATGGCATCTTCCGCTGTCGGCAAAGGACATCGGCGAGGCGTCAAACGGCCCTTTGCGGGAGGTTCGGAAAAATATGGAATTCGGAATCTGCGTCGATACGCATGTCGATAAGTGGGACGTAATCCGCTATGCCGAGGAACTCGGCTACGATCGGGCGTGGGTGCCCGACTCGGAGATGATCTGGTCGGACTGCTATGCGGTGATGGCGCTGGCGGCGCAGGCAACCAAGCGCATCAAGATTGGCACCGGAGTCGCGATTCCGGGCACGCGGATTGCTCCCGTAACGGCCCATTCCATCGCCACGATCAATGAGATTGCGCCCGGCCGCGTCTTCCTCGGGATCGGGACGGGGCATACCGCGATGCGGGTGCTTGGGCAAGATCCGATGCGCCTCAAGGATTTCCGCGAGTACCTGCGGGTCGTCCGCGCGCTCCTGCACGGCGAGGCGGTCGAATACACTTACGCCGGCCGCACGCGCGAGATTGAGTTTCTTCATCGCGACCGCCATTTCATCAATCTCGATCAGCCGATTCCGATCTATGTCGCGGCCAACGGCCCCAAGGCATGCGAGGCGGTCGGCGCATTCGGCGACGGATGGATTTCGGCGTCGGGCGGCGATACCGGCACGATCAAATCGCAGTTGGGAATGATCGAGCAGGGGGCGCGCAAGGCGGGCCGCAAATCGCCCGATCCGTTCGTGACCACGATGCTTATCGGCGGATGCGTGCTGCGGCCCGGCGACAAGCTTACCGATGATCGTGTTATCGAAGAGACCGGCTCGTATGTCTCGGCGATTTTGCATTTCACCTATGAGATCTGGAAGGACCTCGGCAAGAAAGACGAGCTGATACCGCCTTACCTCAAGAACAATTGGGATCAGTACATCAGCCGCGTCGACGACTTCAGCCTTCCCGAAGAGTCGCGCTTCCGCCAGATTCACGACGGCCATTGCACCTTCCTGCAGCCCGGTGAGCGCAAGTTCATCACGCCCGAGGCGATCAAGGCGACCTGCCTGGCCGGTAGGCCCGAGGAGATCGCCGAGCAGTTGCGCGAACTCGAGCGCGCCGGCATCCACGGCGTCAGCCTGCTCCCGGCGGCCGATTGTCAGCGCAAGGTATTCCGCGATTTCGCCGAACTGGTGATGCCGCTGATGCGCTAGCCCCGAATCAACGATTGCCGCCGCCGCACGGGTTCCTCAAGCTTGCGCCGGCCCGATTTCCTGTGCAGTCTGCTGCTTAATGTGACGATCGGGAATGCCGGGGACTCATTCGCCGGCGCTCTCGATTTTGAGCAAAACCGAATCGGGACCCGACGAATCCAGATGGCCGCAGCCCCATCTCGCAGCGCTTCTCCGCCGGAGCACACCGCCGCCGACGTCAACAAATGGCTGATTGCGGTTGCGGTGATGCTCGCGACGATCATGGAGGTGCTCGACACCACCATCGCCAACGTCGCCCTGCTGCACATCCGCGGCAGCCTTTCCGCCGGCGTCGATGAAGCGGCCTGGGTACTGACCTCGTATATCGTCGCCAACGCGATCGTGATTCCGCTGACCGGATGGTGTGGCGCCTACTTCGGGCGCAAGCGGTTCTTCAACTTCTCGATCCTGCTGTTCGTCGGAAGCTCGCTGATGGCGGGCATGGCGCCCAACCTGCAAGCCCTGATTTTCTTCCGCATCCTGCAGGGAATCGGCGGCGGCGCCATGATGCCGATGTCGCAGGCGATCCTGATGGAGACCTTTCCGCCGCAGGAGCAGGCCGTCGCGATGTCGGTGTGGGGCCTGGGGATGATGCTTGGGCCGGTCGCCGGTCCGATCCTCGGCGGATGGATCACCGACAATTACAGTTGGCGCTGGATTTTCTATATCAATGTGCCGGTCGGATTGATCGCGTCAATCATGGTTACGGTCTTCGTGCATGATCCCGCCTACCTTCGGCGCGGCATCAAGAGCATCGACTGGTGGGGGCTCTGCTATCTGGCGATCGGCATCGCGTCCATGCAGGTGATGCTCGACAAGGGCGAGCGGCTCGACTGGTTCAGCTCGCATCTCATCGTCGGCCTGACGGTTATCGCCGCGGCCGGTCTGTTCAGCTTCGTGATCAGGGAGTTGCGAACCCCCGAGCCAATCGTCAATTTGCGCGTCTTGCGTAATCGCACTTTCGCGGTCGGCACGATCTTCACCACCATCGTGATGTTCGCGATGTACGGCACCTACATCCTGATTCCGCTCTACTGCCAGCAGATCGCCGGATATACGCCGTTTCTGGCCGGGCTGGTCCTCTCGATTCAAAGCTTCGGCACCTTGGTTTCAATTGTCCTTGCGGGTCAGCTTTTCAACCTGATCGATCCCCGCTTCATGGTCGCCGTCGGATGCCTGCTCGGCGCCTGGGGTAGCTGGGATATGGCGCATTTCTATGCGCAGATCGACTTCTGGAACATCGCCGGCCCCGGCATCCTGCGCGGCATCGGTTCGGGCCTCATCTTCATTCCGATGACTACTATGAGTCTCGGTGCAGTGCCCAAGGAACAGATGGGGACCGCCTCGGGCCTGTTCAACATGGTGCGCACGATCGGCGGCAGCATCGGAATCGCCATCCTGATCGCGATGCTCACCAGCGGCTCGCAGATACACCAGAATTATCTCGTTGGCCATATCGATCCGTTCCGTTTCGGTGAATGGCAAAGGGCCAATCCCGCCGCTTCCGGAATGTTCTTGAATTCCTCGCGGCACGGCGGGGCGCCAGTGCTTGGGATGCTCTACCAGGAGGTACTGAAGCAGGCCTCCGTGATGGCGTTCGTCGACGACTTCCGCTTGATTGCTTACATCTTTCTGTTTCTCACACCGCTCGCATTCGTGATGCGCAAGCCGTCGGGGCCAGGTGGCGCCCCGGCCGCACATTGACTATAGGGCCAGACGGAAGTCAGACAGGAATTGACTTGATGCACGTAATACAAGGATGAGGAAGTGGCTATGGAAACTATAGAGACCGTCGGTATCGGAATCCATTGGGAAGACCTCCCGGTCGGACGCAAGTTCAAGACGGTCGGACGCACCGTGACCGAGGCGGACCTGGTAAACTTCATCTGCTGTACCGGGATGCTCGAAGTCTTGTTCACCAACACCGAATTTCTTGAAAAGGAATCCCCGATTAAGGGACGGGTGGTGCCCGGTGCGCTCGCATATACGTTCGCCGAAGGATTGCTGGTCCAGTCAACGATGCAGGGGGTCGGCTTCGCCTTCCTGAACATGGAACTGGATATCAAGGGGCCAACCTTTGTTGGCGATACGATCCACGTCGAATGCGAGGTGATCGAGAATCAGGAGAGCAGGAAGCGTCCCGGCCTCGCGTTGGTGCGTACGCGCAATCAGGTTGTGAAGCAGGATGGGACCGTCGTGCTGGTCTATACGCCGTTGCGAATGGTCAAAGGCCGCGACTACAAAGCCGGATGACGCCAAAAACATCGCGGTCTCGCTCTAATGCATTGTAACAGGCGGAAAAAATCGCGCATTCGCGAAGATTAGGTTCGTACCGCGCGTCAAATCCAGCTTCCCAGCGCGATTCCCGCGACCGCCGCGGTTGCGCCGGTCACCACGCTGCCGATCAGATAGAGCGCTCCGAACAGCATCTCACCGCTCTGCAGCAGGCGGATTCCTTCATACTCGAAGGTCGAAAACGTCGAGTAACCGCCGACGAAGCCAACCGCGATAAATAAACGCCAATAAGGGCCGACACCCACGCGCTCCTGCGCAAACGCCAGAAAGAAGCCGATTATGAAGCTCGCCGTGACATTGATCACGAACGTTCCGTAGGGAAGGGCGCTGCCGAAGCGGACAGCGAACCAACCCCCGACCAGGTAGCGAGCAACCGACCCAATAGCACCGCCAAGCGCGACTAGAAGAACTCCCACCACTCTACGAACTCTTTTCCCCCGCGCCCACGGCGAGCAGCGCTCGCATCATCGCGCTCCTTCCCACGATTCCGACCAGCTCACCCTCCGCGCCGACCACCGGCATCCGCTTGACCCGCTTCTCCGCCGAAAGGGCCAGCGCGCTCGCGACGGGCATCTTCTCGCGCACGGTGACCACGCCGCGGGTCATCAACTCTCTTGCCGACCGCGCGTGCAGCCGCCGAATGTGCATGCGCGCAACGCCGCTCACTCTTTCAATCGGTACTTTCGAGACCAGAGTTTCGATCAGGGTCGGCCAACCCTCGCGGCTCACCCTCGATATCAGGTCCGAATCGGCGACAATTCCTACCACATGCCGATTGTCGTCGACCACCACCACCCGCTTATTGGACGACGATACCAGCAGCTCGAAAATCTCCTCCACTGGCGCTGATTCGTGCACCGTCGGAACCTCGCGCGTCATAACGTCGCCCACGGTCGCATGAGCGCCGGCAGGGTGCGCTTCAGGATGCCATTCCGGCAGATGAACCGCCGCGATCGTGTTCAGGATGTCGAGCCGTCCCAGGATGCCAACGATCCTGCCATCGTTATCCACCACCGGGAGCCGCTTCAGCCGCTTTTCGACCATCAGCCTTGCCGCCTGCCCAAGTACCGTATCCGGCTGCACCGTCACCACCTCGCGCGTCATAACGTCCGATACCATGTGCCCCGGGTTCTCGAGCGATTCGTGCAGTCCGCGCACGTATTCCAAATCCGTCGCCCGCTTGAGGCTGATCGTGACGTTCATGCCGCCGCGGGTCAGAAGATCGCTGTCGCTGATCATGCCAACCACTTTGCCGCCGTCGTCAACCACCGGCAACGCCGTGAAGTCCTTGTCGAGCAGCAGCTCCACGACCTGCGTAATCGGGCTCTCCGGACTCACCGTGGCGACCTCGCGGCGCATCACCTCTCCAACCTTGACGTCGGGCAAACCTTCCCTGAGCCGGACCCCGGATTGGACGACTTCCACATCTTCGGTCACGATCAACGCGTCCGGCGCCATCTCGCGAAGCGGTCCGAGAATCCGTTCAATCCGTGCCGGGCGATCCACCATCGTAAGGACAATCGGCAGGTCCATCGAAAGACGCAGAATAGCGGAGGTTCGGATGAGCGAGGAAGCGCCAAAGCCCGCGACCCCGCGCGTCACCGTTGCTCCGCGGCAACCCTCACGCCGGAGCATCTCAAGAATCGCCATGTAGAGCGTCTGATGGTGGTACTGATCGGTCTCGCCGAGGAAGACTGTGAGTTGTGTGCCTCTTCCGGTGAACATTGGATCACTGGCCTCCGGACTCTAATCGAAAATATCACGGATCAGAGAGGAGAGCCGCAAAATGATCCGAGGCGCATCGAGTCGTTGAAGATATTGCAGGAGAAGGCGCTATCGTTCGACGGGCAGGCCCGCATCATTCCAGTCGATCATACCGCCCTTCAGATTGAACACATGCTCGAAGCCGAGTCCGGTCAGAATAGCGGCGGCGGTGGTGCTTCTGACGCCAGAACGGCAAACCGTTACGATATCGTGTGACTTCATGGCGTCGAGATCGGCGGCGTGCGAGGGCAGGTCGCGCAGCGGTATCAGCCGGCTGGCGCCAATATGGCCCAACTCGCCGTTGAACTCCTCGGGTTCGCGAACGTCGAGGATAACCGGAGGATTCGAGCCCGAGAGGCGGCGCATCGTTTCAGCGGGATCGAGCTGGCGCACCTGGTTGAGCTGCGGCAGCGTGGGAAATTTAACCGCGTCGTCGTCGATCGCGCACTGATTGGGCTGCAGCGCTTCCTGAATCTTGTCGGGCAGGGGAAGTCCGAGATTGTTCATCAGATCGACGTATTGCGCCCGCGTCCGACCCGCGAGCCGCGGATTGGTGCGCTTCTCGACGCCAATGGTCGAACTGGTATGGCCGCGATAGTCATGGGCGGGATAGACCAGAGTATCGTCGGACAGGGTAAAGAGCTTGCACGTCACGCTATCGTATTCGGCTCCCGCGTCGCCCCCGGCAAAATCCGCGCGCCCGGTTCCGCCGATTAGCAGCACGTCGCCGGTGAGCACGCGATCCTCTACACGAAGGCTAATCGCGTCAGGAGTGTGGCCGGGAGTGTAAAGGACCGTCAGTTGGATCTCGCCCAAAGCGAGATGGTCGCCGTCTTCCACATGCAGATCGATCCGCGGCGCCGGCGCTCGACGATGCATCACGACGCGCCCGCCAATCAGATCGCGAAGCTCGAAGGTGCCGGTCCGATGATCGGCGTGAGTGTGAGTATCGATTAGATACTCCAGCGTCAGCCGGTGATAAGCGAGGATCGCGACATAGCGATCAGTCCGCTCGCGCACCGGATCGACCAGGGCGGCTTTGCCTGTCGCTTCGCAACCGATCAGATAGGTCTTGCACTTGTCGCGGTTGAGTTCCCTGAAGATCATTGCGGTATCACCTCCAGACGGTCTCTTCCCGATTCAAAACGCACGCACACAGTTATCGCGGATCGCGCAGATAAAAAGCGTCGGTAGACGGCCGGTAGACCCGCGCGAGCCACAGCGGTCGGCGCAGATTATCGGGTCCGGGCGCGGGCCGCGTCATTTCAAGCCATCGCTTGAACACCTCATGCGACTTGCGCGTGTCAACCACGATATCGCCGTAGCGATCGCCGGCGGCGGGCTTCTCGGCGCGGACCTTCTGATGCCAGCAATGCGCCCCGCTTATCGGATCGGGCTGAACCGGAAAAGTGAGGTTCTGATGCACACCGGCGTCCTTCCACCATACGCGCGCGGAATCCGGGTCCGTGCTCGGGAAAGCACTGACGCCGTGAATCTGGCGCATCATCCATTTGCCGGCTTCGAGCACTTTCAGGTCGACCAGCGCGGTCGCCCATCGTTCGCCGCCATTATCTTCATGCAACCGCCATCGCCCAATATGATGCGAGCACGCGATCACGCCGGGCCGTATACTCTCAGTCACCCACACTTTGTCGACGAAATAGCCAATTTCAGTATTGATCTTGAGCAGATCATCGGTGGTCACGCCGAATCTGTCAGCGTCCTTCGGATGCAGCCACAGCGGGTTGCGATGCGAGATCTCATATAGCCATTTGGCGTTGCCCGACCGCGTATGGATCAGCGTTGGAATGCGAAAGGTCGGAAGCAGCAGCATCTCACCTTTGGCAAGGTCAATATTGTCCCGATGCACGTGGCTCTTCACGTAGGTGGGAATTGCCTGCTCGGGCCATCGCCAGTCCTTGAGCGTCTTCGAGAAGAACTCGAGCTTGCGTGAGGGAGTGGGAAATCCGGTGCGCGCCATGCCGTCGACTTCAACTCCGAGCGCGGTTCCGTTGCGGGAGATCACCCCGGTTGCAGCATCGATCGTCGCGTCTTTGACCTCATTCTCGCGCAGGTTCCGCTCATGAAGGCCGGCCGGATTGTCTTCGACCAGAAAGGCGCCGTAACGGCGCATGTATTCGAGCGGAGTGAGACGTTCCTTCGCAGCCGCGGCGGGCAAACCCGGTACGCTGTTGTCGAAAATCCACCGATAGTATTCGCTAACCGTAAGTTTCTCGCCAGCGTGATACGGCGATTCGAAGTACTTCCTGATGCCCATAGCGCCATCGGGATCGATCCGCCACGAAAGCTCGATCCAGAATTCATCTTCCTCCCAGACCTCGCCAATTCCCGCCTCGCGATGCGCCTCCCATGTCGAGTCGAACTTCTTACCCTGTTGCTCGAGCGCCACTCTCAGGACTGGTTGCCGAAACCCGATCCAGCGCGCGCTATGAGTCTCCTGGCTCATCAGGTCGTGGCGCTCGGACGCGAGGCCCATCGGTAATACATAGTCGGCAAAGAGCGCCGTCTCGCTCCATATTGGAGTGAGGCACGCGTGGCGTTCGACCAGTTTCTCGTCCGAGAGCGCCTCGATCCAGCTCATGCCGTCAGGATTGGTCCAAACGGGATTGTACGCGCGCGTGAAGTAGGCCGCGAGCTTGCCGCGTCCCTGCTTCATAAAGTGCGGCAGGAGAAAACTCATTTCAAAAAATGCGAGCGGAAACTCGCGCGGCCACATCAGTTCATTCCAGACGTTCGGCGCAGGAGGCATCATCGGGGGCGCCGGAATGAATTTGTGCTGCGCGGCGGGAGCGGTGCCGCCCTCGGCGCCGATGGCGCCGACCAGCACGGCGAGAAACTGAAGCGCGCGCGCCACCTGCCATCCGCCGAGATTTCCTGCCGCCGCGTTGCGCCATATGTGCGCTGAAAACGCGCTGCCCGCGCGCCCAATCTCGCGTGCGACCGCCACGATCGTAGCGGGATCGGCGCCCGATTCACGCGCGGCAAACTCGGGTGTGTACTGGGCGTAAACCTCTTTCAGGACGGCGATAAAGGTGTCGAAATCGCAGGACTTCCCGGGATGCTCCTCGCGCAGATACTCTTCCCAGTTGACCCAGCGATGCACGAAGTCGCGATCATATAAATTCTCGTGGAGAATCACCGCCGCCATCGCGAGCAGTACCGCCGCTTCACTGCCCGGCCACGTCGACAGCCAGTAGTCGCTCTTGGAGGCGGTATTCGAAAGCCGCGTATCGATTACGCATAGCTTGGCGCCGCGCATTTTGCCGTCGATTATGCGCTGCGCATGAGGATTGAAGTAATGGCCGGCCTCCAGATGCGAGCTGAGCAACAGGATAAAGCGCGCGTTGGCGTAGTCCGGCGACGGGCGATCGATCCCATGCCAGAATGCGTAGCCGGTGCGCGCGCCCGCCGAGCATATGTTAGTATGGCTATTGTGTCCGTCGATACCCCATGAATGAAGTATGCGTTGATTGTAAATCAACTCATGACCCGGACGGCCGACGTGATAAACGATCTCGTTGTGCCGCCCTTCGAGCAGCGCCTTGCGGATCCGTTCGGCGAGATCGTCGAGCGCGTCGTCCCAGGTTATGCGCTCCCATTTGCCGTCGCCGCGTTTGCCCACACGGCGCATCGGATAGCGGATCCGCTCAGTGTCGTTGACCTGATTCAGAGTAGCTGGACCCTTGGCGCAGTTACGGCCGCGGCTCCCGGGATGGAGCGGATTGCCTTCGAACTTGCGGATCCGCGTGGTTTCCTTGTCGACGTAGGCAAGCAGGCCGCAGCCCGCTTCGCAGTTGAAGCATATCGTGGGAATCAACGAGTAGTGTTTGTCAACTTTGCGGGGCCAGTGTGCAGGATCGTACTCGGTCCAGTCGTCCCATCGCTCGGCGGGCGGATAGCTGCGCAAGCCTCCCGCGGGTGCTTCGAGATCAAGAGCGGCGGGATTAAGCGGTTGTGGGTCCGGGTTCACTTGGTCCACCTCAGCTGAGCGCGGGCGCCTGGCCCGCAACTATCCAGAGCGTTTCGAATATCAACAGCCCGCCCAGCGCGAGAACGGCCGCGCCAAGACTGAGTATCAGGTCCGGTCCGCGACGATCGAGAGCCAGCCATAGTGCGATTATCGGAAGCGCGGTTCCCGCGCCGATGAAGCCGAGCCAGAAGGCGCGCGACAGGGCGCCCGAGATCAGGAGGCGCGTGGCGCGATGCACGTCCTCGCTGAAAGGCGGCAGGGAGACCTCGCCGAGCACCATCAGCGCGCTTAGCGCGAGGCTCGCAATCAAAATCCGGTCGAGCGATTGAACCTGTCGAAGCCCTTCGCCCGCAAGGTCGGTGATGTGCAAGATCGCCGCGGCGGCTGCGAGGATGATGAGTATCGCCGCTCCCGCCAAGATCGCTTGCGCGAGCAGGTGCCAGAGAAAAAGCGGGCTCTGCCATAGGTCGCGTCCCTTGGCCTGTGCGAAAAGGAATGCCGAATAGCATGCGGAGCCGGCGCCGGCCACGGCCGCGATCCAGAAAAGCCAGGGCGGTATCGAAGCGCGGAAAAACCCATATCCGATCCACGCCAGCGATAGCATCCCGTACGCGGCGAGCACCCACGTGCCGCGCACCAGCCATGAGCGCCAGTTCGGCTTGGTGAGTATGAAGTAGAAGCGATCAGGGCGATGCAGGTCGGCAATCAGCAGAAGCACTGTGAGGCCGAGAAAAGCGATCGCCACGGCAGGTGCCGCGAGGTTAAGAAACGCTTGCGTGCCGCGCGCTCCGGCGTCGTGCGACACGCTCAACAGAATCGCCGCGACGATCAGCGCGCCCGCCGCGATCGATTTGGTCCAAAGGTAGAAGGCGGGAATCGCGCCCCACGGCTGCTTGTGCGCGACGTCGTAGACCACCCGCGCCGCTCCGGGAGTGCGCGCTTTGCCGTTGCGCTCTGGTTCGGGACGGCTCGGCTCAATCGAATACGGGTTGGACGCGGGCGAGCGCTCCGCCCACATTTGGCTTTCCTCCTGCTCCATCATGGACGGCTGCAGGAAATCGCCCTCGATACCGGTATAAAAGAGTTTGGGCTGGGTTCCTTTTTGCGGCTTTCGCGCCGCGACTTTCTGCGTCGCGACGATCCGGCTCACCGAGCTCGCGGGATCGTCCAGGTCGCCGGCGATTATCGCTTGCGTTGGACAAACGATCACGCACGCGGGTTCCAGTTCCATTTCGATCCGATGCGCGCAGAAGTTGCATTTTGCGGCCGTGTTGCTATTCGGATCGATATAGAGCGCGTCGTAAGGGCAGGCCTGCATGCAGGACTTGCATCCGATACAGCGGCTGTTGTCGAAGTCCACGATCCTGTCGGGGCGATAAAAGAGCGCGCTGGTCGGGCATATTTCCACGCACGGTGCGGCGTCGCAGTGATTACATCGCATCACCCCGAAGTGCCTGCTCGCGTCAGGGAACTCGCCCTTTTCGATATATTTCACCCAGGTGCGAAAAACACCCACCGGAACCGAATGCTCCTCTTTGCAGGCGACCGTGCACGCATGGCATCCGATACAGCGGTTCTGGTCGATTACGAAACCGTAGCGCAAGCTTGAATACCTCTCTCGGTCACAACGGCGCGGCATGAGGCCGCCGATTTATCGCGTCAGCTCAGCCAATCTTTCCGAGCATCACTCCGATAGTCAGTCATCACCTTGAGCGCTCTCCAACCGATCCCGCGCAGCCGTTTCGCCGTCTCCGCGATCTTGCAATCAAAGTGCAGCGGGCGTCAGGAGTCGGCATACCCGGCCAGAGATACCGGCCGGCCGGCCGTCAAACGCAACTTTTGGATCGCACCGTGAAGATAAACTCCGAGCGCCATCGCGGCCGTGAAAACCAAAACCGGTAATCTGCCGGATGCAAGTGAGGTAATCGCAGGACCGGGACAAAACCCGCTCAGCCCCCATCCCACGCCGAAAATAGCCGCGCCTGCGACCAATGCACCGCTTACGCTCTTTCTTTCCGGAATCGAGAAAGCCGCCGCCAGAATCGGAGCCGAGCTTCTCAGCCGGATGCGCCAGGCGGCGAAGTAAATCATCATCGCGCCGATCATCACCAGCGCAAGGCTCGGGTCCCAGGCGCCGGTAAAATCTAGGAAGCCGATTACCTTGGACGGGCGGGTCATCCCGGAGACGCCCAGCCCAATCGCGAACACGAAGCCCGCGAAAAAGGAGATTCCGAGGCGCTTCATATAGAGCCTCCGAGCATATGGTTGACGACAAAAACCACCGCCGCGCCAGAGGCGATAAATGTAATCGTTGCCACGGCCGATCGGGTCGAAAGGCGGCTGACGCCGCAGACGCCGTGACCGCTGGTGCATCCGTTGCCGAGCCGGGTTCCGAAGCCGACCAGCAGGCCTGCGATCGCAAGCGCCCCGATCGATCTGAGGCCGCCGAAGTCGAACGCCCGCGGATACCATAGTCGAAGCAGCAGGCCGCCGCTCAACATGCCCAGGATAAACGATACCCGCCATCCGGTGTCGGTTCTTGCCGGATACACCAGGCCGGCGAAAATATCGCTGATTCCCGCAATCTTGCCATTGAAGAGCAACAGGGTTGAAGCGGCGAGGCCGATTATGATTCCGCCGCCCAACGACGACAATGGAGTGAAGTTCTGCATCCGCGCCCGCCCCCGGCTTGAGTTCCAGCTATCATGCACATATAATTATGTGGTGATGAGTTCAAGACCTGCGGCATTATCCGCCCGCAATCGCATCCGAAAGGCTCCGCAGATCGAGCTGAGCGATGCGGCGCTGGAACTGGTGGCTGCGCGCTTCCGTGCCATAGGCGAACCGATCCGGCTGCGCATTCTGCGCACGCTCGAACGCGGCGAGGGGAATGTGTCCGTCCTTACCGCGACGGTGGGCTCGACCCAGCCCAATATCAGCAAGCACCTCAAGGTCCTGCAGGATGCGGGGCTGGTCCGGCGCAGACAGCAGGGCGCGATCGCGTACTATTCGATCGCCGATCAGATGGTCTTCGCGCTATGCGAGATGGTTTGTTCGCGGCTTCGCGCGCAGCTCGAGGCCCAGGTCGACGCGTTGGGTCCGGCCGGCGCTATCCGGCCGCGCGCCTGACGCAGGGACCACCCCCGCTGCGGAGGCGATTCGGGATCTATTGACTTCCTCAAGTATTAGACATAATCCAGCTCGCGTGAAGATTGATGCGATAGCGATGCTCCGGGAGCGCGGCATACAGCCTTCGGCTCAGAGAGTGGCGGTAGCCGAGTTTGTGCTGGCGACCGATGAACATCCGACCGCGGACAAAGTCTGGTCTCGGGTCAGAAAGAGTTTTGCGATGATCTCCCGGGCCACCGTCTACAACACCCTGAACCTGTTCGTCAAAAAAAGATTGCTGCGCCAGTTCGTGTTTACCGGCGGGACTACGGTGTTTGACGCGAACGTCGGCAACCATCATCACTTTATCGATGAGCGGAGCGGCCGCATCTACGACCTGCCCTGGGAGTCGCTGGCGGTGTCGAAGCTTGACGCGCTCAAAGGTTTTCAGGTCCGCGAGTATCACGTGATCATGCGCGGCAAACTGAAAGGGGCGGCACAAAAGCGGCCATAATTGCTTCGCCCGGAATCGATTCGTCGCCCGACAAGATGCCGCAGCGGCGCCAGTCCTGCTACGGCGAAAGTTTAATGGCTGGCGCCGTTTCTGTCCGATTCGTTTCGCCCCCCTTTTACAATCGCAATCGCGTTGCTAGAACTCGCTCTACAGGCTGCGCCTGCGCATCCGCGAAATTGCGATGGGAGGAAAAACGATGGAAACTTCCGAACTCCAGAAGCGCATCACGGTCCTCGAAGATATCGAAGCCATCAAGAAGCTCAAGGCGCGCTATTGCGCCGTCTGCGACGATGATCACAACCCGGACAAGATCACCACTCTGTTCGCCGAAGACGGCATCTGGGAGGGCATGGACGGTATCGGCAAACATCGCGGGCACGCGGCGATCCGCAAGCTCTTCGAGGGCTTCAAGGAGCGCATCAGTTTCTCGCAGCACAACGTGATGAACCCGATTATCGAGGTCGATGGCGATAAGGCGAAGGCCACATGGTACTTCCTCGGCCCCTTCACTTTCCGCAAGGGTAATCGCGCGATGTGGCTCGCGGCGCGTTACGAGGACGATTACGTGAAGCTCAACGGCGAGTGGAAGTTCAAGCATCTGCGTGCGATCGGCCGGATGACCGCGCCCTACGAGAAGGGATGGGCATAGGCGCGCAGTCGTCAGAAGGGCGGATCGGCGCCGCTCCGCACGTTGCGCCGCCGCTATCCTGTCCCTTCGAGTCGATGCATGCTCTCTGAACTCGTAGCGCTCGATGCGGTTGCGCTCTCGGCCGCGATCAGATCGAAGCGGGTCTCGTGCGCCGAAGTAATGTCGGCGTATCTCGATCACATCGAGCGGCTCAACCCGCGCGTCAACGCGATTGTGTCGCTTCAGGATCGCAGTCTTCTGATGAAGCAGGCGCACAATCGGGACGAGCAGCTTTCGCGCGGTGAGTATCTCGGCTGGATGCATGGCTTTCCCCACGCTATCAAGGACTTGGAGGCGACCGCCGGCATCCGGACCACGATGGGCTCGCCGCTGCTCCGGAACTTCGTGCCCTCCAGCGACTCGATCCTGGTGGAACGCATCAAGCGTGCGGGCGCGGTTATTATCGGCAAAACCAACGTGCCGGAGTTCGGACTCGGCTCGCAAACCTACAATCCCGTCTTCGGCCCGACCCGCAACGCTTTCGATCAATCGAAGACGCCCGGCGGAAGCAGCGGCGGTGCGGCGGTATCGCTCGCGCTGCGGATGCTGCCCGTCGCCGATGGCAGCGATCACGCAGGTTCACTGCGCAATCCCGCCGCGTTCAGCAATGTCTTCGGCTTCAGGACCTCTTTCGGCCGGGTTCCGATCGATTCGCCCGACGTCTTTATGCCGTCGCTCAGCGTGGCCGGCCCGATGGCCCGCACGGTCGGCGACCTTGCGATGTTCTTAGCGGTGCTGGCGGGGTACGACGCGCGCGCGCCGCTTTCGAATACGCAGGATCCGGCCATGTTCGCCTCGTCGCTCGAACGCGATTTCACCGGCGCGCGGATCGCATGGGCTGGTGATTTTAACGGGCATCTGCCCTTCGAACCAGGAGTGCTCGAATTGTGCCGCAAAGCGCTCTCGGCATTCGAGCAGATCGGATGCGTTGTCGAGGATGCGGTCCCCGATTTTCAACCTGATAGAATCTGGGACAGTTGGCTTAAGATCAGGGCATGGCAGGTTGGCGCGCGGCTCACGGCTCTCTACTTCGATCCGGCCAAGCGTTTGTTGATGAAACCCGAAGTACAATGGGAGATCGAGAACGGCCTCAAGCTTCGCGCTTACGACCTCTCCGACGCATGCGCGGTGCGCAGTGAATGGTATCAGGCTGTGCGCCGCTTCTTCGAAAATTACGACTACTTCATCGTACCGTCGGCACAGGTCTTCCCTTTCGACACTTCAACGCATTGGCCGAAAGAGATAAATGGCGTCAAAATGGATACCTATCATCGCTGGATGGAGGTCACTATTCCCGTGACTATGTCCGGATGCCCCGCGCTTGCTGCGCCCGCGGGATTCAATCAGCACGGTCTGCCCATGGGGTTTCAGATCGTCGCTCCCAATAACTCCGAGCTTGCCTGTCTACAACTTGCGCATGCTTACGATCTGGCGACCGGATGGACGCGGAAGGTTATTCCATCGATACTCGGCTGATCGATGCGGAGATAACCCAGAGTTCAAGAATGGTGAAAATGGATACTTCATTCGGTGATCGGGTCATCCGCGACGAAAAGTCAGTCCATGTGACTTCCGAAATGATCGCGGCCTTCTGCGCCGCGATTGGCGAAACCAATCCGCTCTACACTGATCCGCAGGCTGCCGCTCAGGGTCCGAATGGCGGACTCGTCGCGCCGCCTTCGCTTGCCGGAAGCTTTGGCGCCGCGGAGAATGTCCTCCAGCAACTCCCGCAATCGAAAGTCCGAAGGCTCCTGGCCGGCATCGATGTCGACTTCGTTCTCCCGATCCGGCCGGGCGACACGATCACGATCGCATCGCAAGTCACCGATACCTACGAAAAGACCGGCCGTTCCGGTTCGATGCTTTTCATCGTCTTTCGCTCGACGCTTACCAACCAGCACGGCAAAGTGGCCGCTCACCTCGACTATCGGTTTGTATCGCGTCCAAAGGCCAAAACCGCCTCGCGTGGAACGGCCGCCTGAATCAGTGCATCTTCGCCAGGGCCGCGTTCAGTTCCTGTTGCGACGACGACCCGGGGCGCACATATACAATGAACTTCGAGATCTTACCTTCGGGATCGATCGTGAAATGGTCAATGGCCGTTAGAACGTATTTGCCCGATTTCTTGTTCTTGCTATCCAGTTCCATCAGGCATTCACTGCCCTGTTCAATGTAACTGGCGGCCTTCACCTGGGGACGATAGATTCCAAGAAACTCGCTGTAGAAGTCGCCGATCTCCTGCGAGCCGTGGCGCGTTTTGCCATCCGGTCCCATGTAGACAGCATCGGCGGCGAACAGCTTCCCAATGGAACCATAGTCGCCTGCGTTGATTAGTCTTACATAGTTTACCGCCGCATCGCAGGCGCCTTTGCCGCCGGCTGAAGCTGTCGCCGAGGCCGCATCGAAAAGGCCACAGGCCGCGAAACCCAGAATAGAAACGAACAGCACCGCCCCGATACTTTTCCGACTGATCATTTAGCTCCCCTCTCGATTCATCCGGTCCGTCTAAGCCCGGCCCGCCGCCGTTTCCCGCCCGGCTCGGCTTCGCCCTTCCGCTTCGTCAAACCGTTTGCGCGCGAGCTCGAAGATCGCCCAGTTGCCCGTGTTCCACGTGACCGTCAGCTTGCACGCGCTGATCTTCCAGCCCTCGGGAGTCCGCAGCAAGCGATTCGTGTAGTAACCGAACATGGTCTGATCGCTGTCGCCGAGGCCGTTTGGCAGATGATGGCGCGCCTGCACGTACGCAACGCAGGTCGCCGCATCACCTGCGATCGTGATCACGTGATTCGTGATCATGTGTTGTGTCGCCGCGAGTCCGCTCAGCGTGCGCCGCGCCGCCTCAACCCATCGATCGGCCTTGACCCGCCGCGGCTGGCCCCCGAAAATTGAAGTGAAGTCGGTATCTATCTCGTCGGTGAAGCACGACCGGTACAATACCCAGTCGCGCGTATCCACGCCGGTCGCATAACGCAGTTGCACGTCACTTATTGCAAGCCTGTCAATCAGGTGCGCGAGCCGCGTCTCGTCGATATTGGCCATCAGGCCGACTATACAACGTAACCTGCGCGAGCGGCTAGCGCTGATGGCGGCGCGCATCGAGGGCCGCCCGGGCGCTTCACCGCTAACGGCGCGCTATGCTAAACCGTCCTCAGGGAGCGTACGCCGCTCACTCACGGAGGTTTCCAGCCATGGCGAATTGGATTCGTCTTCCGATCTTCGAAGGTACGACCACCCGGCAGGCCCATTGCAATCTGCCCGAGGGGACCTACGAGCGTGAGTTTGGCCGTAACGGATTCTCCGGTCCCTCGACTCAGATGTATCACGTTCATCCTCCGACCGCCTGGACGAGCTGGGAGGGGCCGCTGCGGCCCCGAGGCTTCAATCTCAACCGTCTCGAGAGCGACGGCAGCTCGCCCTGGGGCGCGGCGCCGGTGATGGGCAATGCGCATCTCCAGATGCGCTATTGGCGGACTGGCGCGCCGATGGATCACCTCGTGCGCAATGCTGACGGTGACGACCTGCTCTTTATCCACGAAGGCGAGGGCGATCTCTTCTGCGACTATGGCCACCTCGGTTTTCGCGATGGCGATTACATCGTGATACCGCGCGGTACCGCGTGGCGCCTCGACGTGCGCGCGCCCGTTTCCGTTCTGATGTTCGAGGCGACCAACGACGCCTACAAGCTGCCCGAAAAAGGGATTCTTGGAAATCAGGCGATCTTCGATCCCGGCGTCCTCGACGTTCCGCGGCTCGACGCCGCGTTCGATGCGCAACGGAGCGAGGGCCAATCGCGCGTCGTGATCAAAAAGCGCAATCGCCTCTCGACCGTCACGTTCCCGTTCAACCCGCTCGACGCCGTCGGATGGCGCGGTGAGATCGCTCCGGTGCGGCTCAATTGGCGCGATATCCGGCCGGTGGTCAGCGCCCGCTACCACATTCCTCCGTCCGCTCATGCCAACTTCGTTGCCGATCGTTTCGTGATCGGCACCTTCGCGCCGCGCCCGCTCGAATCCGACCCCGGCGCGCTCAAGGTCCCGTACTTCCATAGCGACGACGACGTTGACGAAGTGATTTTTATCCATCGCGGGAACATGTTCTCGCGCGATAATTTCGGTCCCGGGATGGTAGGCTTGAATCCGAGCGGGTTTCCACACGGTCCGCAGCCCAAGGCCTTTCAGATCGGTGCGAAGGGCTCGCGCACCGCGACCGACGAGGTAGCAGTCTACCTCGACGCGAATGACGCGCTGGAAGTTGCCGACCTGCCCGAGGGCGTCGAGGATCCTAACTACGCCAATGCCTGGAGCGGCACCTATTAGCCACTCGCCTCTGCTATCGGCGAACTTGATTGCACGCCTTGAATTGTAAATGGCGGTACTATGATTTGTGTTTAGACTCAATGCTCTGCTTTTGTCTTTCGTACTGGCTATTGCGGGCCTCCCGGCGTGCGCGCCAACGCAATCCGCACCAGCGCTATCCGCACCAGCCCAATCCGCGCCCCGCCAGTCCTCCAGCCGTGCCGCGCCGGCTGCTGCGAAAGGCGAGACCATCAAGGGGGAGGCGTCGTGGTATGGGCCCGGATTTGCCGGTAAGAAAACCACCACAGGCGCCCGTTTCAGCCCCAGCAAGATGACCGCCGCAACCGCATCCAGCAAAGTGCCGCTCGGGTCTGAAGCCGTGGTAACCAACCTCAAGAATGGCAAATCGGTCGAGGTCAAGGTCAACGATTGCCAGCCCGATGTGACCGGCCGCAAGGTCGACCTTTCCAAGCGCGCCGCGCAAAAGCTCGACATGGCCCATACCGGTGTCGCGCCGGTCAAGGTCAAGGTGATCTCTACTCCCCACGACGCTCCCCGATGCCACAACGCGAGCTGATCCCGACGCTTAAGTCCGGCGATTTGGCGCGCGCGGGACTTCAAGTGCGCGAAATCTTAGGCTACCGTCCTTACGATGGCTAAACGCAAAAAGATTCTGATTGCAGGCGCCACGGGCCTGGTGGGTTATGCGGCGGTGCGTCATTTCGCCGCGCTCGACGATTGGGACGTCGTCGGCGTCTCCCGGCGCATCCCAGCCGGCGTCGAAAACGCGAAATTCGTCTCGGTCGACCTCACCGACTCCAACCGTTGCGCGGAAGTCTTTAGCGCGATGTCCGACGTCACTCACCTCGCCTATGCCGCGCTGTTCGAAAAGCCGGGACTTATCGAGGGCTGGCGCGAGCGCGACCAGATGGAAATCAATCTCGCCATGCTGCGCAATCTGTTCGATCCGCTCTCGTCCGTCGCTTCCGATCTCAGGCACGTGACTCTGCTCCAGGGCACCAAGGCTTACGGATGCCATATCGGACCGATGTCCATTCCCGCGCGCGAGCGATCACCGCGCAATCAGCACGAGAACTTCTACTGGCTTCAAGAGGATTATCTGCGTTCGATGCATGTGGGTAAGCGCTGGAGCTGGACTATCCTGCGTCCCCAGGTCGTGATCGGCGAGGCGATTGGCGGCAATCTAAATGTGATTCCCGCGATCGGCGTATACGCTGCCTTGCGCAAAGAGGCTGGTCTGCCGCTCTCTTTTCCCGGCGGCCCGCCCTTCGTCCTTGAAGCTGTCGACGCCGACCTGCTCGCGCGCTCAATGGAGTGGGCCGCCGCGACTCCCGCATGCGCCAACGAGGCGTTCAACATCACCAACGGGGACGTCATGATATGGGAGGAAGTCTGGCCTGCGATCGCCGACGCGCTCGGGATGGAAGTCGGCGCGCCCGAACCGCAAATCCTTCGCGAAGCGATGCCGAAGAAGGCCGCCGAGTGGAAAGCGATCGTGCGCAAGTACGGACTTCGGGCCCCCGAAGACATGCTCAAATTCGTCGGCGAATCGTTCGAGTTCACCGACTTCTGCTTCGGTGTGGGGGCGCAGGGACCGATCTCACCGCTTATCGTCAGCACGATCAAAGCGCGCCAGGCGGGCTTTCACGATTGCATGGATACCGAGGATATGTTGCGCAAGTGGTTCGGGCGCTTTCAGGACCAACGCCTGCTCCCGCCGCGCTGATTTCCGCCCGCTGGCTGCGAATCCTCGGCTTCGCGCACAAGCTCAGAACTACGATAACGATCGGATCGCCGCCCCGAGCGTTCTGAAATCGAAAGTCAAGTGCGGCATGAAGGGCTGGATTGGAATTGATGAAGCTCACAAACGTGAAGCGGACAGAGTCCTCGAAGCTGCTCGCGATGCTCTGCCTCTTTGCCATCGCGATCTTTGTTTCGCAGAGCGGATGTTCGCTGGCGGCGAGGATAATATTTCACAACGGCGAGCTGCAGCTTAAGCCCGCGCCGCCCGCGCCATCTCCACCAGGCCCGCACGTGATAATCTTTGCCCTCGACGGCGCGGCTCACGATCTCCTGATGCAGGCGATCCGCTCCGGCAAGGCGCCCAACATCGCTTCATTGCTCGGCAAGGAACAGGCGCCCGACCTCTTCGAGCATGCCTACTCCGCTCCTGACGCGGTCAGTATGATGCCCTCGAGTACGATCGCCGACTGGACCGCGATCTTCACCGGCGAGCCTCCCGCGCGCGACGGCATCGCCGGCGACGAATGGTTCAACCGCGAACGCGAGCGCTTCTTCGCACCCGTGCCGGTCTCGATCGACGGTTCAGGCGACCTCTCGCAGGCGCTCGACAATGACCTGATCGGCAAACAGATTCGCGTGCCGACCCTCTATGAGCGGGTTCGCGGCCGCTCCTACGTCTCACTACTCTCGATCTACCGTGGCGCCACCATCTTCAGCACCGTCGAGCCGAGCGCCGTTCCCGATCTCATCGCCGTGCTCTTCAAAGGAGAGCTCGCCGGCGAATTGCCTTTCAAATCGCTGAGCGGCGACATAGATCTCGATTCCGTTCCCAAGCTGACCCAGGCTATCAACGAGCACGGCGTTCCCGAACTTCAGGTCGTCTATTTTCCCGGCATCGACTCCTTCACCCACGCCACCAAGCACAATCCGCTCCAAGCCCAGGTCAGCTACCTCGAAACTGTCACCGACAAGGGCGTCGGACAAGTGCTTGATCTCTACCGCTCGAAGGGCCTCCTTGATTCCACTTACGTGATCTTCATTGCCGACCACGGCCACACCCCCGTTGTCTACGATCACAACCTCGGCACCACCGGCAACGATACGCCCTTCGCGCTGCTGGCCGATCGCGGCTTCCGCGTCCGCAAGCCTAAGCTCAATCTCGCCCCCGCCGATCATGATTTCAACGCGGTCGTTGCCTACCAGGGCTTCGACGCCTACATCTATCTCGCCGATCGTTCGCTTTGTCCCAATCCGGGCGACCGCTGCGATTGGATGCAGCCGCCCCGCTTCCGCTACGACGTGATGCCCGTGGTCCGCGCCTTCTATCGTGACAACCGAATCGGCCGTCCGGTGCCGCGCCTGCGTCACACGATCGATCTCATCTTCGCCCGCGTGCCGGTTCCTCCGGGCGAGCCCACCCATCCCTTCGAAATCTACGACGGCCACCGCCTCGTTCCGATCCCCCGCTATCTTGCGCGCCATCACCGGTCCGATCTGGTCGATCTCGATCAGCGGATGCGATGGCTTGGCGAAGGTCCCGAAGGCGGCAACGCCGGTGATATCATCCTGCTATCCCGCGCCAGCGCCGATATTCCCATTCAGGACCGGTACTACTTCTCGTCGCCTACTCATCGGCACTATACTTACCATGGCAGCGCGAATACGCTGGATAGCTACATACCATTCATACTCGCGAAGTCATCGGCCTCGGGCGACGAATTGCGCCGGAAGTTTCAGAGCGTAACCGGCGAGCCCTCGTACGAACTCGAGATGACCCCGCTAGTTCTTTCGATTCTCGGCAGCTCGGCGCCGCAGGCGCAGCCGTCTCCTCCTGCGATCATGCCGAAGAGTAAATAACCTTGGCTGCTCCAGGGCGGATTCGCCGCCGCCTTGGAGCGCAAGCTCATAATCCGTAAAACGCCTGCGCGTTGGCTCCCAGAATCCTCTCGATCGACGCCTCCGGCAGCGCCGCCAGCATCTTGCGCGCCTTCGCAACCGGGTTCACGAAGCCCTCGGCGTGCGGGTAGTCCGACCCGATAAAGAACCGGTCGTCGCCCGCGAACTGGACTATATAAGGAAACATCTTCTCTTCGGGATCGGCGCTGATCCATATGTTACGTCGGAAATAGTCATAGATCGGCCGCTTCATCGCCGACGTGTGGCCCATATACTTGTAGCGATAGTCAATCCGCTCGAGCCACTCGCCGACCCATCCGGCCATCGCCTCGATCGTCGCGACGCGCAGCTTCGGAAACCGCTCGAATACCCCGTCGATCACCATCGTCGTGAGCGCCATCCGCGGATCCTGGATTATATTCATCGAGAAGTACATCAGCCCCGGCTTCGGATCCCGATACCATGCGCTGCCCGTGTAGTTGCGATGCGACACCAGGTGGATTCCCACCGCCAGATCGAGCGCCTCCGCCGTCCGCCAGATCGGATCGAACTCCGGATGCCCAAAGCTGTGTCCGCGCACCGGCGCCGACGACACGAAGATCGTGCGCGCGCCTAGCTTCGCCACGCGCTCCATCTCGCGCACCGCCAGCCCGGCGTCCCGAAGCGAGATGTGCGCCGCTGGAAAAAGCCGCCCCCGATAACCTCCAACCAGCTCGAATGCCCACGTGTTGTACGCGCGGCATAGCGCGTCCGCCAGCGTTGCATCCTCAACTTCGCCCTCCCAGATGATCCCCAGGCTCGGGTAAATCACCTGCTTGTCGATTCCTTCAGCATCGAGAAAACTCGCCCGCGCGCCCATGTCCTGCCATTTCTCGTTAAAGCCGCTGTAGCGGTCGAAGCTGCTCGCGGAGAGCCCCTCTTCCTTCTGCCCATAGCCGCTCAGGAGCCCCAGCACCGTCTCGACGTCGGGCCGCATCGTGAGCGGCTTGCCGTCGCATATGACGCTGGCCGCCCCGCTCGCCGGATCGCGCGTGAAGCGGATCGTGCGCTCGCGCATCGCCGGATCGATATAGCGCTCGAACAGATCGAGTGGCTCCATGAAATGGCTGTCGCCGTCGATTATCGCCATGCGCGCACCTCCGCCGTCGTCATCGCTCTCAATTATCAGAGTATGCCGCCGCCTCACAGAGCCACCCGGCAGTCTCTTCGCGATGCAATTCTGCTAAAGTTCCGGCAAAAATCAGGCGGGCAGGCGGGATTCGCCGCGGCCGCCAGGGAGAAAACTGCCATGCGCGGATTAAAGGGAAAAGTCGCTTTCGTCACCGGCGCCGGACGCGGAATCGGTAAAGCGATCGCGCGCCGCCTCGCCGAAGAGGGCGCCAAAGTCGCCGTCGCCGACCTCGATGAAACGAGCGCCAGGAGCACCGCCGCCGAGATCGGCTCCGGCGCGATTGGCTTGAAAATCGATATCTCGGATTCCAATGTCGTGCGCGCTGCCATTGCCGAAGCCGAGCGCGCGCTTGGGCCCATCGACATCCTCGTCAACAACGCCGGATGGGACAAGGCCGAACCCTTCATTAAGAGCACCGAGGCGACCTGGGACAAGGTGATCGCGATCAACCTGAAGGGCCCCATCAACTGTACCCGCGCCGTCCTCGACGGCATGATCGCGCGCAACCGCGGACGCATCGTCAGCATCGGCTCCGACGCCGGCCGCGTCGGCTCTTCCGGCGAGGCGGTCTACTCCGGCGCCAAGGGCGGCATCATCGCCTTCAGCAAAACCCTCGCCCGCGAAGTCGCCCGCAACAACATTGGCGTCAACGTGGTATGCCCCGGACCTACCGATACGGCCCTGCTCGCGCAGGTGGGAGAATCGAATCCCAAGCTGCTCGAGGGCCTCAAGCACGCAATCCCGATGCGCCGTCTCGGCCAGCCCGAAGATATCGCCGCCGCGGTCGCCTTTCTCGCCTCCGACGACGCCTCGTTCGTCACCGGCCAGACACTTTCGGTGAGCGGCGGTCTCACGATGGCGTAAATCGACTTCCATAGAGTAGTCAGACCAATAGTCAGAGGGAACATCAATGTATCAAACGCTCGAATATTCCTGTCAGGACGGAATCGCGGTCGTCAGGCTCAACCGCCCCAACAAACTTAACGCCCTCAACCCCGAGATGATCGCCGACCTTCGCGACCTCGCGACCGCCGTCCGCTCCGACAAGGACGCGCGCGTCGTCATCTTTACCGGCAACGGCCGCGCGTTTTGCGCCGGCGCCGATATCGCCCAGATGGCCAAGGTCGAAGGCCCGGCAGCCTTCCTCGATTTTATCGAGAACGTTCAGCTCGCCTTCAACATGATCGATGATCTGAATCGCCCGACGATCGCCGCGATCAACGGGCTCGCGTTCGGCGGCGGATGCGAGCTGTCGCTATGCTGCGACTTCCGAATCATGGCCGAGGACGCGAATATCGGCGTTCCGGAGATCACCATCGGCCTCCTGCCCGGCGCCGGCGGAACTCAGCGCCTGCCGAAGCTGCTGCCCACCGCGATCGCCAAGCAGATGATCTATCTCGGCGAGCCGCTGAACGCTCAGACCGCCCTCCAGCACGGGCTGATCAACGCCGTCGCGCCGCAGGGCAAGGTGATGGATATCGCGACCGAATGGGCGAAAAAGCTGCTCAAGTTGCCGCCGGTCGGTCTCCGATGCGGCAAGCTGCTGGTCGATATCGCGATGAACGGAAGCCTCAAGACGGGAATCGAGGCCGAGCGCCAGGCGATGGCGCTGCTGTTCTCGACCGAGGATCGCGCCGAGGGATTGTCGGCCTTCCTCGAGCGCCGCACGGCGACCTTCAAAGGCCGGTGATCGCCCAGGCGAGCCGCACTTGTGGCTCGCCCGGTGGGATCGCTCACGGCGTGTAGAGATCGGTGGTACCGGCAGACAAATTGAAGTTTCCGCCGGCGATCAGTACCTCGCCGTTGGGCAGCAATGTTGCCGTTGCGAATGAGCGTCCGTCATTCATCGCCGCCGTCGATGCTGGCGAGGCGAAAGTGTTGGTCGTCGGATTGTAAAGCTCGGTGGTGTTGACGAATGGAAAGCTGCCGGCGATCAGTACCTCGCCATTGGGCAGCAGCGTCGCCGTCGCCGATATCCGCCGACTGTTCATCGTCGCCGTCGAACCCGCGGATGCGAAGGTGTTGGTTAGCGAATCGTAAAGGTCTGTGCTTTGGCCCGCGCCGGGCCCTCCTTGTCCGCCCGCAATCAGCACTTTGCCGTTGGGAAGCAGTGTCGCCGTGGCGAGTGCGCGGGCGACATTCATTGTTGGCGTCGATCCGGTGGGAACGAAACTCTGCGCGGCGGGATCGTAAAGTTCGGTGCTCGCCAGAACAGATGTCCCTTCGACACCGCCGGCGATGAGCACCTTCCCGTTGGGCAGCAGGATTGCCGTCGCTCCCGAGCGCGCGACGTTCATCGCCGGCGTAGATCCCGGCGGAGCGAAGCTGTTCGTGACTGGATCGTATAGCTCGGTGCTCGCGAGAGCTGGCGAACCGGTTCCAATTCCGACCTGCCCCCCGGCGATGAGCACCTTTCCGTTGGGCAACGATATCGCAACGGCACCCGCGCGCACAGTGTTCATCGTGGGCGTCGTGGCCGGGGACGCAAAGGTGTTGGTCGCGGGGTCATAAAGCTCGGTGGTCGCCCAAACATTGCTATTCGAGTAGCCACCCGCGATCAGCACCTTGCCGTTGGGCAGCAGAGTCGCCGTCGCCGACACCCGCTGACTGTTCATCGTCGCCGTCAATGCAGTCGGCGCAAAACTGTTGCTTGCCGGATCGTAAAGGTCGGTCTCATCGAGCACGAAGGACAAAAGCCCGTTGGTAGGCAATTCGCCGCCGGCAATCAGAACTTTGCCGTTTGGCAGCAGTGTTGCGGTCGCGCCCAGGCGCGAAAAATTCATGGTAGCCGTCGAGCCGGGCGGCGCGAACGTATTCAACGGAATCGGCGCCGCCCCGTCCAACGCCGGCTCGATCTCGGCCAGCGAGGGCAGCAGGCTTTCCGCGCCGATCCCGTTCACCGTCAGCGCATTTCCGGCTCCTCCGAACACCAACGATCCGGTGACGAACGCGTTCTGCTGCAACGCCGACAGCGCATCCTGAAACTCCGAGATTCCTGCGACCGCCGGCAGCGTTGCGCCGCAATACGGTATCGCGTGCGCTCCGTAATAGCCGTTGAACTGTCCGTCTGCGATATCGTTCGCCAATGCGGTTACCAGACCTCCCGCGGCGCCGGGACAGAGTTCCTGGTCTTCGTTGATTAGCGCGCCGAGGATCAATCCCATCTTGCCCGCGTCCGTCCCGATCGCGTTCGGCGAATAGCTCGGGATCAGCGCTGCTGGATTGGTGCCGATCCCATAGTAGGCCTCGACCGCATCCGCTCCCCCAATCACGGCGTCGACGGTGTAATTCGGCGGAAACTGCATATTCACGCGGGCGCCGAGGTTAGTAGTGCCGATCGCATCGGCGAACGTGGACAACGGATTGATAGAAATCCCGGATAGATTCGCCGTGACGCTCGCGAACAGCACCGACAGCGCGCCCGGCGTTCCGATCGTCGCGCCGTTCGCCTCGCTGATAAAGCTGCCGCCGCTGGTCTGCAAGCTCACCGGGCCGCTCTGCGAGGGGATCGTCAGCGAGAAGCGGCCGTTGGCGTCTGTCCTCGTGGCGCCAAGCTGCGGCCCGTTCGCTCCGATAATCGCAACAACCCCCGATGAAATCGGAGGAACCGGTCCCGCACCGCTCGGCACAATCACAGAATATGCCGTCACTTGCGCGCCGCTCACGATGCCCTCGACGACCGTGCCGGATAGCGTGACGAACCCCGGCAGAGTACCGGAAGAGTTGTTGTCGCCGCCGCATCCCCAAAGACTCGCAATAAGGGTGACTGCCAGGAAACTCAGAATCGCAAACCTTTTCATATCCACCGCCGTCCCAGTCGCGGCTAATTACTACGTCTCGGACAAGCCGCGCGGCAAGGGGAACGCGCCGCCCGGTGTCCGTGCGGTGTGAATCTTGCGTGCCTGGGCCTTTCGGCCGCCCCGGTGTCCCGAGCCGCCTGCCATCGGCAGGCCGCGTCACGAATCTGGTGAAAGTGACAAAACTAATAGTCCCACAGATGCGACCACCAGGCCGCCGGCTTCGGCACGCCCGACGAATCGTAGCCTGCTTTGCTGTAGATATCGTTGATTTTCCATCCCGTCATATCGGCCAGCGTTTCCGCCTCGAGCCCACGCCGCTTCCTTACACCCTCGAAATAGCTCTTCGCTTCGGGACATGCGTCAGGCGATCCCGCCCACGGATGGCGCAGTACATAGCGCGCCTGAAAGTTTTCCGTGTCGCCGGTCTCCTGGAACATCAGGTCTTCGGGAAAAGTATCGGCCGAATAGCGCACGTGAAGCCGCGTGATCATTACCTGTCCCGGCCCCTGTCCCTCGTATGCGCCGCCCGGATATATACTTCTATTAGCCTGCTGCTGCGTTCCCCCGTCGATCCAGAAGACTCCGAGACGCCGCAACTCGTCGGACGAAAGCGGCGGCGCCGCGCACGGATCGCAGAACATGCCGAGGTTCCAGACGTATTCCGTGAACACCGCGCGCGAGTCGTTCTGCGCCACCTGATGCGAGAACATGGTCTTGTAGAAGCCGCCGAGGTCATCCTGAATATAGCTCGGCAGGTCCATGCCGGTCGGCACCTTCACCGTTCTATAGTTGGTCGTCTCGACGCGACCCTGCCGGGTGAGCATATAGATAATCAGGTCCTGCGGCCCTTTCGCGTTAATCATCCCCAATCGTATCGGCAGCATGAACTTGGGCGAGTCGAACGCGAACTGGATCGGACGCAAATACTCGAGTCCGGTCCGCTCGTGCGCCGTCAAATTCACCTTCGCCACGAAGAACTTCATGTTCTGGCGGATATATGGTTGCAACGCCCGGCTGACTCCCGCCGGCACCTTGTAGCCCGCCTCGATCAGATAAGTCTCGAGTCCCGACGACTGCGTGGCCGATAGCATCTCGATATCATATTCCCCGACGGTGTATTGCGCCTGAATAGTGACTCCGAGCGCCTTCGCCATTGTCGAATGCGACGCCGACATGAATCCCATTTGGGTTCCGGCGGCAGCCGCGCCGGGGATTTCCCTCGCCATCGGAGAAGGCGGCATCGGACAGGGGCTCGGATCGTTATATTCGACCAGCCGCGGCGAGCTGTAAGAATCGAGGTGCGAGAACAACTCGCGCTCCCCGATATGAATCTGGTCCTTCTGCAGGACCACCGGAACCGGCACCACCAGCGCGAAGTCTGACGGCTCGCCTTGGTAGTCGTTCATGATACTCAGCACCGTATGGTCGCCGTCGCGCACGTAAGCAACCTGCGAGGCGTGATTGAAGAGCCCTGTATCGGCCTTGCCGACATAGAAGCCGCAGAAGGCGCTTGCGGCCGTTTGCGACGCCGCTATCGCGATTGCGCACACCATCGCGCCGACTATTATCCGAGCTGAAACTGTTCTGTTCATATGCTCACTCCTTTGCCTATTTGGGTGTTCACCGATTGTGCGTTCCATTGGTATTGCGGCGCCCGCCATATCGAATCCCACAGCGCAACCAGCGGCGCCGCGGTGAAGAGCGCCCAGATAAATCCGTCGTTGCGGTAAAATCCGAACTGCCATACGTACGCGATCGCGGCGACGGCGGCGGCATGCGCCAGCCGTCCGCGCCAATCACTC
>Ga0307373_10001273_pt1 | contig 47332 bp, 38 predicted proteins | sample OX2MG_FD_202534 | JGI IMG/M metagenome (GOLD analysis project Ga0307373, IMG submission 202534) | Soil microbial communities from Risofladan, Vaasa, Finland - OX-2 | ecosystem: Environmental > Terrestrial > Soil > Coastal area > Acid sulfate soil | place: Finland: Risofladan, Vaasa | collected...
ACAGGGCGGGGAACTGCTGCTCGAGCGCGTGGACTTTCGGCAGGTCGCAAATCAGGATGTAGGGATTGCCGGGATTCTTTAGGGCGTAATCCTGGTGATACTCTTCGGCGCGGTAGAAGGCCTGGAGCGGGGTGACTTCGGTCACGATCGGTTTCGCAAACGCCTTTTCGGCATCGAGCTGCGCGATGTACGCCGTGGCGATGCGCTTCTGCTCACCGCTTGCGTAGAAGATGGCGGAGCGATAGGAGGGGCCGACGTCGGGGCCCTGCCGGTTGAGCTCGGTGGGATCGTGGGCCACGGAGAAGAAGACGCGCAGGAGCTGCCCGTAGGTGATCCGCGAGGGATCGAAGACCACCCCCACCGATTCGGCGTGTCCTGTCGTTTCCGTGACGACCTGATCGTAGGTGGCCGTCTCCGCCGTTCCACCCGAATAGCCGGCCTCGGTCCGGATGACGCCCTTCACCCTTTCAAAAACGGCTTGAATGCCCCAGAAACAGCCGCCGGCGAAAACCGCCGTCTCCCTTCCGGCCGCCGCCGCAAGCGAGGCATCGACCTTGGCCGGCGGGACCGGCCGCTCGGACGAAGCGTCCCGGCGCGACCAGATCGCGCAGGCAAATCCCAGACCCAACAGCAAGCTTGACGGCATCGGAAGTCTCCTCGTTGCGGTATTTTCTCACAGCTGCGGCTGCGTCGATCAAACGATTGGGGATGCATCGCGCTGGGGGTGGCGCCAGGAAACAGGCGTTCTTCTCAATTTTCCGAGCGCCGGTTCAAGCTTTCCGCCAGATTTACTAAGGCCTGCGCCCGCTCCGCAACGGGGATATCCACGAATTCGCCGTCTTCCATCAGGAAAGCGCCGCTCCCGCGAGCGGCGGCCGCATGGAACGCTTCCACAATGGCACGCGCCCGGGCGATCTGGTCCGGCGACGGCGTGAATACTTCGTGGATCACCGCAATCTGCGACGGGTGGATGCAGGCGCGGCCAAAAAAACCGAGCCGCTTGGCGGCCAGGGACGTAGCCCGCAACCCCTCCAGATCCTTCACCTGCGGATGTACGGTGGCGACAGGGGGAATCAGTCCGGCTGCTCGCGACACCAGAACAACGTACGACTGGGCGTAGAGCAACTGCAGCCCGGACGGGTCCGGTTCCATGGACAGGTCGCGCAACAGGTCCACGCCCCCAAGTCCCAGTGACACGACCCGCGGGTTCCTGACGATTTCAGCCGCCGCCAATACCCCGGCAGCCGTTTCCACGGCCGGCACGACACGAACCGATCCGGGCGCCAGGCCGGCGCGCTCTTCCGCCTGGCGCAGCGCCCCATCCAGCACAATCATCGATTCGCGCGACTCCACCTTCGGCACGCGAATCCCGTACAGCGCCGGCTGGACGATGGCTTCCAGCTCCTCCCGCCAAAGGTCGCCCGCCAATGAATTGATGCGAACATAAATTTGCGGGCCCTTCATCCCCTCCCGTTTGCGCAGGACTTCCGCGACCATTTCGCGCGCCTTCCGTTTTTCCGCCGGAGGCACGGCGTCCTCCAGATCCAGAATGACGGCATCGGCGCCGACGTCGAATATCTTCTGTAGAAACCGCTCCACATGGCCGGGAGCATACAAATAGGAGCGGGCTAACAGCGGTCGCAGGGGATCGGGCATGATCGCCTCCTTACCGTGTGGCAGAAAAAGTACTTTACTCCCCATTTGGAAGACTTGTAAGGTGGCGGGGCTACCCTGGGGAAGCTGGCGACGTCCGGCGACGTCCGGCGACGTCCGGCGACATGCGGAAGAACAACGCAGCCACCAGGACGCGAGTCAATCCCGTTCGACAAACTCGTCCCACTGACTCACCAGTTGCGCACGCGGTGTCCGTGCCTGCCGGGCATGCCATCGAGCGCCATGGATTGTTCCTGCAGGTTGGAGCGACATAGGGCCCCTTCTGAATCGATGGAGATGGCCGGTATCTCCCGGTCGCCCGCAAGGCCGCCATAACCGGATTCGCCGGGATTGGGCCTGAGCCTCTTTCCGGTGGAACGGGCATCACGGCGCCGGATATGAAATGGGTGGGCTGGCCTTACCGCCCGTGCCGGGCTGAGAACTGCGAGAAGGGAAAGGACGATGGCCACCGTGACCAACGGCAAAATCGATTCCGCCGGGCCGGCCCAATCCGCGCCTGCCAGCCGTGTGCGCTGGCGGATCATGTTTCTCGTGATGGCTGCCGCCGGCCTCACCTACATCGATCGGGTCAACCTGAGCATTGCCGCCCAGCCCATGCAGCGGGAGATGCACTTCAGCACGATCGAATTGGGATGGATCTTCGGTGCATTTCAGCTCGGTTACGCCCTGACGCAGGTGCCCGGCGGGTGGGCGGCGGACTGGTTCGGGCCGCGGCGCGTGCTCGCGGTGGCTATTCTCTGGTGGTCGGTGTTCACCGCCCTGACGGGTTTTGTGCCGAACCTGCCTCTGGTGAGCTGGATCGGCCTGGTGGGCGCGTTCATCGTGGTGCGCTTCCTGGTGGGCGTCGGGGAAGCCCCCAACGCCCCGACGTGCAACAAGATCATCGCCAACTGGATGGGCTCGCATAGCGGCGGGGTGGGGGCCAGCTTTATCTTTCTGGGGACCGGGCTGGGCGCGGCGGTCACCCCGCCGTTCATTTCCTGGATCATGGTGCGTTGGGGTTGGCGCACCTCGTTCTATCTGTCCGGCCTGATGGGCGTGGGCTTCGCCGTTCTCTGGTATTTCTACGTGCGAAACAATCCCGAGGAACACCGCAGCGTGAACGAAGGCGAACTTCGGCTGATCGCAGCACAACGCTCGCAGGCGCGCCGCCGGCAGAAGTCGCCCCGGCCGACGCCCTGGGGAAAATTGCTGCGCACGCGCTCGGTTTGGGCCCTGCTCGTCGGTTATTTTTGCCAGGCCTATCCCATCTACTTCTACTTCACCTGGCTTTTCATCTATCTGGTGAACGTGCGCGGCCTGTCGATCAAGCAGGGCGGGACCTGGGGCATGCTTCCGTATCTGTCGATCGCCTTGCTGGCGCCGTTTGGCGGCGTCTTTTCCGACTACGCTTGCCGGCGGCTGGGCAAGACGGCGGGACGCCGCAGCGCCGTCTGGCTGGGCCTGGTGGTCTCGGCACTCTTTTTGTGGCTCGGCAGCCGCGCATCGAACGGCATTAGCGCCGTTTTGCTGCTGTCGGTCGGCAGCGGGGCGAGCATGTTCGCCGCGACCACATTCTGGGCCACCTGCGTCGATCTGACCCAGGAGTTCACCGGCTCGCTCTCGGGCCTGATGAACATGTTCGGAAACCTGGGCGGCTGGCTCTCGCCGATCATTACCGCCTACGTTGCCACGCGGTTCGGCTGGGAGGCGGCGCTCGATCTGGCCGCCATTGTCACCATTGTCGGCGCGGTCAGTTTCTCCCTGGTCACCGCCGGCCGCAGCCTGGACGAGCCCTCCGCAGCCGGCTAGTGTGGTGATTCAGAAATTGGTTGCCCAAATGGGGCGGAGCTTCAGGGGCTAACGCCCTTGAAAATGCGGGGCTGAATGTCGGAGCTAAAGCTCCGACCCCCTGAAAACCGCGCAACGAACGTCTGAATCACTACACGAGTAGGCATCGTACCCGCGAACAAACGGCAGCCGGGTGACGCCTTCCGGAATCGCCATTCCTGTCAGTTTGTGGAAAGAAATCGAGTGGGGGCGGCTCCGCGCCGGGGGACGAACTTCACCGTTCCGCGGATAACTGTTCGGTTTGAAGTTCCTTTTGGCGAGGCTGCGTGAAGCCGAGTACGGGTAACAGCAGAACCAGCGCCGCGGTCAAAAATAGCGCCACACTCATGATGGCCATGCCATAGGCAACGCTTCCCGTTTTCTGGGTGATGATGCCCAATGTATACGGCCCCACGAAGCCGCCAAAGTTGGCCACGCTGTTGACCAGGGCAATTCCGGAAGCGGCGGCGGCGCCCGTCAGAAATTCCGGGGGTAGCGTCCAGAAGGGGCCAAAAAAGCTGTAGATCCCCATGGTTACGACCGATAGAAGCAAAATTGAAAGTATCGGATTGTTGGTCGTGGGCAGCAGAGTCATGGCGATTCCGCCGACGATCACCGCGCCGGCCGCGTGCCAGCGGCGCTCGAGCAGACGATCCGAGCTGTAGGAAACCAGAACCATCGCCACCAGGCCCAGGACGTTGGGAATCATCACGAGAAAACCAATCGTCGTGTTGGAGTAGTGAGAGGACAGGGATTTGACTTCGAGCGGCATCCAAAAATTGATGCAGTAGTAGTCGCAAAGAAAGGCGAAATAGATCGCCGTCAGGTACCAGACCCGCGGCGAGAACAGGGTTTGCAGTACGGTCATCTGATGCTTGGCCTGTTTTTCCTTTCTCTCCCGTTCCAGTTCGGCGTGCAACCACTCCTTTTCCTCGGCGGTCAGGAACTTGGCCTTCTCCGGATAGTCGGGCAGCACGAAGTAGGTGAGGATCCCGCAAGTAAACGCCGGAATTCCCTCGAGCATCAGCAGCCATCGCCAACTGCTCAGTCCCATCCAGTGCACGTTGTCCAGCACCCAACCGGAAAGGGGAGCGCCGATCATGAGCATGATCGGCAAGCCCGTCATAAACATGGCCACCGTGCGGGCCCGCTCCCGCTCCGGAAACCAGTAGGTCAGATACAGGACGATACCGGGGAAAAAGCCGGCTTCGGCGACCCCCAGCATAAAGCGCGCGATGTCCAGTTGGGTTAAGTTGTGGGCGAATCCCGTCAAGGAAGCCACCAGCCCCCAGGTGATCAGAATCCGCGCAATCCAGATGCGCGCCCCCAATTTGTGCAGCAGCAGATTGCTCGGTATCTCGAAGGTGAAATAACCGAAAAAGAACATCCCCGCGAGAAGCCCGTACTGACTGCTGCTGATTCCAAGCTCGGAATTCATGGTCAAGGCGGCGAACCCGATGTTGTTTCGATCGAGAACGTTGAACATGAAGAGGGTCAGGAGGAACGGTATCAAACGCAGCTGCAGCTTGCGGATCGTCTGCTTCTCGATGGCGGGCCGTGCCAATGCCGCTGTGTTCGTCATGCGATTACAAGTCGAAGCCGCAGGGACGATACGGGATCTGGTGAAAATACCGTTTCCGCCCGGTACGGCTGGCGTCCGAAGCGATGGTTCAAACCCGCTGAAAGGAAAATTGCCGGGAGACGAGATCAAGCCGTCTGCGGCAGCCTTTCAGGGCTGCGCTCTGCAGTGAGCTATCCCGACGCGGGAACAAGCGAGATTCTAAGGCAGCGAGGCAACCAAGGCAACTTGGCAGGCACGCATCCGAACGGCTCCGTGCGCGGCTCGCCGCGGCGTTGACGGCGTGGCCTTTTTTTAGCTGCCCGTTGCTTTTTATGGAAACCCTCCGGTTCCTGTGATACATCATCACGGGGACGAGCCGCAGACAGGCTCGCGATCCCTAACCCATCTTCGAGGGAGGACCGGCTATGGCTGATGCTGTAAAGGTTGCGAATCCCGCTCCCCTGGGCCTTGCCGCTTTCGGAGTCACGACGGTGATGTTAAGCACGATCAACGCTGGCCTCCTGAAGCCGAATGCTATCCCCGTGGTGGTACCCCTGGCCTTTGCCTTTGGCGGGCTAGTCCAATTGTTCGTCGGCTACCTGGAATATCAGAACGGCAACACATTCGGCCTCGTTGCATTTACCTTTTACGGCGCGTTTTGGTGGTGGTATGCGTTTCTGCTGTGGACGATTGGCGCGGGCTGGATCAAGGCTCCCGGCGATAAGGCCATCGGCGTTGCCCTGCTGTTGTGGGGCGTCTTTTCGCTGTACATTTGGATTTCGACTTTCCGCTTGAATATGACGCTGTGGTTGACCTTGATGATGGTCTGGATCACCCTCTTCTTGCTGGCCGGTGGCGATTTGGGAATGGGTCCCGGGTGGCAAAGGCTGGGCGGTTGGTTCGGCATTGCGGCCGGCGTTGGTGCGCTGTATCTCTCTTTCGCCGAAGTGACCAATGCGACCTTCGGCCGGGTAGTGATTGGGATCGGAGGGCCGATTGTGAAATCGTGAGGCGCTTCCGACTCGCGAATCAGTGAGCGGCATGACTCGCCTGGGGGGAAGGCCCGTCAAGAGCAGATAGGAGCGTTTAGGGACAGAGCCTGTGCGCGCGACCCCCTGGCTCTCGCTGCAACGAAGGGGACCCGCGCGGCCTGGGGGAGAAGGCATGTCAATTGAGCGTCGGTCAGCATACCGTCGGCTTTTTGAGGGCAGCGAGCGAAGGCGCCAGAGAAATAGGTGGCCGCCTCGTTTCTCGCTCGACGCGATGGATCGGCGACCTAAGTCGGTGAGTTTGCTCGTCCCATTTCCGGTAGCTCTCCCTGAAACCCAGCAAGCGCGATGAATACTCTGGACTCGATGGTCTTGCCATTTTCCGCGGCGAGCGCCAAAGCGCAACAACGGTGCATCCCTTCGATGATGATGATCCCCCGAGCGGTTCGCAGGCCGACGAGATATGTTTCTTGCGGGAAATTGGCCACCATTTCCCGGATGATGGCGTTCTCTCGCACGGCGGGATGCTTCGCGAGCTCCCGGAACGTCCTGTGCTTTGCCCCCTCGTAGTATTTTGCGATCCAGGGGCGAAAAGAACCTCCGAGAAGGTTCGGAACAACCCTGAAGGCACCTGTGATTTCGAACAGCGTCCACTCGAGATCCCGATAGTCCAGGTCTTTCAGCGTGTTCGTTCGCCAATCGTCCCAGGAGGCAAAGCCACTCTTTGTATAATGTTCGATCCAACGAGGGAGTTTCGATTCGCCGTCCCTCCACAGGGAGAATACATCGGCCCAGGCGAGCGGCTTTACAGGCTTGAGACACGCGTCTTGAGGGTTTAGTTTTGCCGGTTCAGACATAGCATCAGAATACCCGATGGAATCGGAACGCGAACCTGCGGCGCGGGCTGAGGAGAAAGGGAATATGCCGGGGGACGGAATCGAACCGCCTACGCCAGCCTTTTCAGGGCTGCGCTCTACCAGTGAGCTACCCCGGCGCGGCAACAATCGAAGATTCTAAGCGAACCGAGCGGCCGTGGCAAAAAAGGAAGGGAGCGGGATCGCCGGAATTTTACGCGGCCCACGTAGCTTTGGCTGGAATGTCCGGTCGGTTCGCGTCACAAAGCGGCGTTTTTTCTGAAAAAAAGCGAAAATCGGCGGCATGCGTCGATCCGCGGCGCCCTCGCGCGCCAGGGTAGCGGAAAAATCCGAAGCGTAGGACCTGGGGCCATGCGGACCGGGGCAAGATGGCGCTCGCCGCGCGAGCTTCGGGATTGGGGGGATGGGGAACGGCTTCGGTTCACCGCTGAAAAAACTCGGCCTCAGGCCTCTTGCTCTTGTTCGGCGACCGGTTGCGTCACGGCAGGGGACGCCGGGGCACGCAGCCCCTTTCGGAAGCCCTGCCAGATCAGTTTGAGAATCGTGCGCCGGTTCTCGAGAATTGTTTTGACCCATGCGAAGCGGCCCATGGAAGGGAAATAGATTCCCCGGAAACAGAGGCGCGCGATCAGGATGTTGATGCGGAAACCGAGCGGCTTATGATTGAGCGAATCCACCGCCTTTTCGATGGCTGCCGGACTGTAAGATTTCATCCACCCCGTTCGCACTTCGTCATGAGCCTGGTCGATGCTCATCTTCAGGGGCGTATGCGCCATGGCAAAGGGGATAAACTCCTGCCAGTGCTTGGGGCGCGTGAGGCGTCCGGCGGCTTCCAGCCGTTTGTAGAGCGGGGTCGAGGGCAGCGGCGTCAGCAGGCCGAAGATCGGCAGTCCCGGCGGCCAACTGCGAATTTCCTTGAGGGTTCGCTCCGCGACGCCGGGGGTGTCGTTGTCCATGCCGAAGATAAACGACGTGATGGCATACACGTTGTGCCGGGCGAGCCGTTCGAGCACCGCGGCATACTCACCTGGCTTGTTGAAGCCCTTTTTTACGTCGGCCAGGTTGGCGGGATCGATCGATTCCATGCCGATGAAGATCCACTTGCCACCCGCCGCCGCAATCAACGCGACCAGTTCCTCGTCGCGCAGCAGATTGGCGCTGATCTGCGCGACCCAGTGCACCTGGGCGCCGGCGGCGATGATGTCGCGCAGGAGGGACTTCGTGCGCCTGACGTTGATGGCGAAATTGTCGTCGATGAAAAAGACGGCGATCTGGCCGCCCTCCCGGCGCGCGCGGGATTTCAGCAGCAGCAGCTCGTTGACCACGCTTTCATTGGTGCGAAAACGGATGGAGTCGCCAAAAAATCCCGTCACCGTGCAAAACTCGCATCCGTAAGGACAGCCGCGCCCGGACTCCATCGGGATGATCCGGAACGTTCCCCAGCCGCCGCCTAAGCGCTTGAGCAGCGGATGCAGCATGCCCGGAAGCAAATTGAACTGGTCCAGCTTGATTTTGTCCCAGGGAATCTCCGGATACGGCTGCAGCGACGGTTTGCGCTCCTGGCCGAATTCGTCCACCGGCGCGTAGACGTCCTTCAGCTCGCCGCGCGCGGCATCCTCCACGATTTTGGGCCAGGTCTGGTCGGCTTCGCCGAGGGCCACCGCGTCGGCATGGCGCGGGCCGCCATCGCGTCCGAGGGCCTCGTCGGCCATTTCGGTGACGTGCGGGCCTCCCATCACGACCTTGACTCCCGCCCCGCGCACCGCGTCCGCCATGCGATACGCCTTGGCGATCATGCGGGTCATCGCGCCGATGCCGACCAGATCGATCTTCTGTTCGAGCACGTAGCGCGCGATGCCGTCTTCATCCATGGGCTGCGCATTGCCGTCAATCAGCACGACTTCGTGGCCGGGCGGAGTGAGGGTTTGCAGCAGAAACATCCAGAGATGCGGCATGAAGTTGCGGGTGACGCCGTTGTCCGGGTTATATAGCAGAATCTTCATTGAAGCGTTTTTTTCATGGTTACCGGAGCGCCGCTGAGAATCTCCGGCTAACCTGCACGATACACTGGACCGCAGTTGAGGGCAACTGGAATCGGGCTTTCACTCCCGGCTATTCCCGCGGGCCGGGGACATTCTGGCTATCGCGGGGCCTGGTCCCACTCCTTCATCCAGTCGCGCTTCTTCAGGACTTCCCGCGGGCGGGGACCGTCGGCCGGGCCGACGATGCCGTCCTTTTCCATCAGGTCGATGAGCCGGGCGGCGCGGCCGTAGCCGATGCGGAGCCTCCGCTGGAGGGTCGAAGTGGACGCGCGGCCCATTTCGCAGACCACGCGAATGGCGTCTTCGTAGAGGTTGTCGTTGGAATCGGCAGCCCCTTCCTCGCCATCCCCCGATTCGCCGTCGACGTCGATCACTTCGGGGTCGGATTCTTCCTTGGGCGGGGCAAGAAGCTCGGTATGGTAGGCCGCCGTTGCCTGCGAGCGCCAGAAATCGCATACGGCGACGATTTCGTCTTCACTCACCAGCGGGCCGTGGATGCGTTCCAGGCGCGATGAGCCGGAGGGGAGATAGAGCATGTCACCGCGGCCGAGCAGGGATTCGGAGCCGTTGGCGTCCAGGATGGTGCGGGAATCGACTTTCGTGGCCACGCGGAAGGAGATGCGGGCCGGGAAATTGGCCTTGATGAGGCCCGTGATGACGTCGACCGAAGGACGCTGGGTGGCCAGCAGAAGATGGATGCCCACGGCGCGGGCCATCTGGGCGAGGCGAGTGATCGATTCCTCGACGTTGTTCGTATCGACCATCATCAGGTCGGCCAGCTCGTCGATCACGATGACCAGGTAGGGGAGCGGGGAATCGGGCCGTTCGCCGCCGGCCGTCTGGGCGGCTTCGGCGGCCGCGGCGCGTTTGCCGATCAGGTGGTTATATTGATCGATGTTGCGCACGCCCTGTTTCGCAAGCAGCTTCAGACGGTTTTCCATTTCGCGGGTGGCGTTGCGCAGAACGTTCGAGGCGACCTTGGGATCGGTAACCACCGGCGTGAACAGGTGGGGAATATCCTCGTAGAGACCGAGTTCGAGGCGCTTGGGGTCGATCAGAACAAGTTTCAATTCGTCCGGCGTGGCCTTGTACAACATCGAGATCAGCAGGGAATTGATGAATACGCTCTTGCCGGTTCCCGTCGCTCCGGCAATGAGCAGGTGCGGCATCTGGTTGAGCTCGGCGGTGCGGATGCGGCCGATCAGGTCCTTGCCGAGCGCAATCGTGAGCTTCGAGCCCGAATTGACGAATTCGGCCGATTCGATCACCTCGCGCAGGGCGATGGTTTGCCGGCGAACGTTCGGAACCTCGATGCCGACAGTGGCTTTGCCGGGAATGCGCTCGATCAGGATCGATTCGGCGCGCAGGGCCAGGCAGAGATCCTCCGCCAGGGATGTGATCCGGTTGTATTTCACGCCGGCTTCGGGCTTGAATTCGAAGGTGGTGACGACCGGGCCGGGATTGATCTGCGCCACGTGGCCGCCGACGCCGAATTCCGCGAATTTCTGCTCGATGGCGTGCGCTTCCGATTTCAGCTCCGCTTCGTCGAATTTCTCGGCGCGTTCGGCCATGCGCAGCAGGCCCGGGGAAGGCAGGCGGAAGCTGGCTCGCGTTTGGGCGATTTTCGGCTCCGAGCGGACTGGGCCGGCGAGCGCATCGTTCTGACGGAACGAAATGACGGGGGGACTGATGCGGGCGGCGCCGGGCGCGCGTGAAACCCCGGCGGCTGAATCGTCCGGGCCGTCCGCTTCGTCGGGCTCACGCAGCCCGGCGCGCCTGGCCGGCGCCTCCTTGAGGCGGATCTGCGTCGGTACGGGCGGATGGCCGGCGGCGCGAATTTTTTCCAGTTTTTGCTGTGTCCGCAGGTCGGCCCGGCCTTCGCGCCAATCGTGGAAGCGATCCACCTGCAGGGCAATCCATTTCGAGGGCCAGACCTCGCCGAGCCAGGAAGCCGATCCGGTGAACGAGAATTTCGTGGTGAGGAATAGGGCGGCGAGCAGGGCCGCCACGGCCACCAGATCCGCGCCCAGGGGATTGAAGGCGGCGACAAGCGCCTTGACTCCGAGCGCGCCGACCATGCCCCCTGGCTCGATGGTTCCTCCAATCCGAGGCAGGCGGAGCAGGGCGGCCAAGGCGTCGGCCGAACAGATCATAAGCGCGTAACCGGTCACTTTGGCCACGGGAGAGGTTACCGGGCGGCTGCGCAGCCAGCGAAAGGACAACAGAATGAGTCCCACGGGAAGAAGAATCGCCGCATACCCGAGCAGCTGATAGAGCATGTCGGCGATATAGGCGCCGAACATCCCGATCCAATTGTGAGCGGGATGCGAGAGGCCGGCCGTTGCGGCGACGTCGAGCGAGATATCGGAAGAACGATAGGAAAGCAGGCTCAGCAGCAGCAAGACGGCGAGCGTCATGCCGAGGAAACCGGCAAGTTCGTTCAGGCGGCGATTAGTCGTTGGGTTCAGGAAGCGCACATACAACTCCAGAGCAAGGGAAGGCTCGGCATCAACAACGCGCGGGCGCTGGCGCGCGCTTCCTACATACCACCAAGACGGACCAGTTCAGAATAGCGGTTGCCGGGAAAGATGGCAAAGCGGATCAGCAAAGGGAGGCGCGAAACTGCAAATAGGTCAGGGGAGACAGGTGTTTGGCTTCGGGATGGCTCCGGAGGCCCGGGATGGACCGGTGTCAATCCGGCGGCGAGAGGGGCTTGGACATGAGGTAGGCGTCGATGCGGTCCAGATAGTAGCGGGGATGAATGCCGACGATCCGGTAGCCATGTCTGGTCCAGAAAGCGATGGCCGGTTGGTTGTTTGTCCCGGTTTCCAGGTCCACGCGGCCCACGCCGCCGCGGGACATTTCCGCTTCGGCCAGGGCGAGCAGCGCCGACCCTGTGCCGAGCCGCCGCGCCGATTCGACTACGTCGATCGTGATGATGTGGCCCAGCCCGTCCTCCCAGTCAGCGACAAGAAAACCGACAATCTCCTCGCCGAGGCAGGCGACCCAGCAGCCGCACTCGGGTAGGCCGAGAAACTCGCGGAGGGTGCGGCGGCTGTATGCGATGCCGGGCTCGTAGCAGGCCCGATCGATGCGGTAGAGGGTTTCAAAGTCGGAGGGCCGGCACGGGCGGAGGGTAAGGTTCAAGTCAGCCTCGGCAGCGGCGGGTTTTTCGCGTTACGAGTAAGGGTCACGCCGGGAAATTTCCGGAAATCATGGGGACCGCGCTCCTCCGCGCCCTCAGACTTCCAGGATGACAGGGAGTACGAGGGGACGCTTCGACGTCTGGCGGTTCAGGAAGCGGCGCAGGTCGGCGCGGATTTTCTCCTTGATCACCGTCCAATCGGCCGTTTCATCGGGATTCGAGTTTTCGATCGTGCGCAGGACCACTTCGCGGGCGCGGCTGGTGAGTTCCTGGCCGTTGTCGGAGGCGAACAGGCCGCGGCTGACCACTTCGGGCAGACCCTCGATGCGGCCGGTGTGTTTGTCGATGGCGATGATGGGGACGACGACCCCGTCCTCGGCCAGATGCTGACGGTCGCGGATCACGGCCTCCTCGATCTCCTCGAGCGAGCCCGAGTCCACGCAGACGCGGCCGGCCGGCACGACGCCGCGCACGTTGGCCGCCGTTTTGGTCATTTCGATCTGCTGCCCGTTTTCGACCAGGAGAACGCGGCCGGAAACCGCGCCCATTTTTTCGGCCATCGCAGCATGGCGGAAAAGCTGGCGATATTCGCCGTGTACCGGAAAGAAGAAGCGCGGCCGGACGAGGTTGAGCACCAGTTTCAGCTCTTCCTGGCTGGCATGGCCGGAGACGTGAATGGGCTGTCCGGCGCCGTCCTCGTAGTGAACGAGGGCGTGGCGGCGGAACATGTGATCGATCATGCGGAAAATCGCCTTTTCGTTGCCGGGGATGATGCGGGCCGAAAGGATGACGGTATCGGAATGATTCAGGGAAACGAAACGGTGATTATCGACGGCGATGCGGGACAGGGAAGAAAGCGGCTCGGCCTGCGTCCCGCTGACCAGCACGACAAGCTTCTTGGGGTCCATTTCCCGGATGTTTTGCGGCTTGACCACCATGCCGTCGGGAATCCTCAGGCGACTCAGATCGTGAGCGATTTCGACGTTGTCGACCATGCTGCGGCCGACGAAGGCGACCTTGCGGTCGAGCTGCTCGGCAATGTCGATGACCTGCTGGATGCGGTGGATCGAGCTGGCGAAGCAGGAAACGACCACCTTGCGGGGCGCGGCCCGGATCAGGTCTTCCAGGCGGGGCCGGACGGCGCGCTCGGAAGGGGTGTGGCCGGGACGCTCGATGTTGGTGCTGTCGGCGACCAGCGCCAGAACGCCTTCATTGCCGTAGCGGGCCAGGGTGTGGAGGTCGAAGGTGCGCCCGTCAATAGGGGTGGCATCGATCTTGAAGTCGCCGGTGTGAATGATCACCCCGGCGGGGGTGGTGATGGCCAGAGCGACGCAATCGATTGTGCTGTGAGTGACCGGAATCGGCTCGACTTTGAAGGGGCCGAGTTCGAGCGTGCGCCCGGGAACGATTTCGCGCAGGCGGGCGTTGTCGAGAAGGCCATGCTCCTCGAGACGGCGGCGCACCAGGGCGAGCGTGAACTGGGTGCCGTAGACGGGCACATCGAGGTCGCGCAGGATGTAGGGAATTGCGCCGATGTGGTCTTCGTGCCCGTGGGTCAGCACGATGCCGCGAATGGCGGCGCGGTTTTCCTTCAAGTAGGTGATGTCGGGAATAACAATATCGACGCCGAGCAGCTCGGCTTCAGGGAACATCATGCCCGCATCGATAACCAGCAGGTCGTCGCCGTAGCGAACGACCATCATGTTCAGGCCGAACTCACCCAGGCCACCGAGAGGGATTAGACAGACAGGCGTTTCACTCAAGCGGACGTTTGCACCTCATTCATAGTCAATGCTACCACAGCCCGGCTGCGTCAGGGGGCCATGCTGGCGCGCGCGGGAAGACCCTGGCCCCGGCGGACGCATCAGACGGACGTGCGGGGGCCCGACGCGGATGCCAGGACGTAGGCGAGGATTTTGTAGACGAGCTTGGCGGCCAGGAAATCGCTCGCGTGGTCGCCCGGCTGCGGGAGAAGCTCGACGACGTCGGCGGCAACGATCGTGCGCGCGGCGGCTACGGCCCGAATCAGGCCGGTGACCTGATGCCAGTCGAGGCCGCCGGGCTCGGGCGTGCCCGTGGCGGGCACGAAGGCGGGATCGAATCCGTCCAGATCCACCGTGAGATAGACGTGGCGGCCCAGACCGGCGATGACGTCCGGCGCCCACGATTCGACGGGCCGGCGCGCGATGTCTTTGCCCCAATGGACGCGCACCGGGAGACTCGGAATCGCTTCGGCTTCCTCGACGGAAAGCGAGCGGATGCCCACCTGGACAGCCGGGCACAGCTCGACGACGCGCCGCATCACAGACGCATGGCTCAACGGATTGCCCTGATACGCGTCGCGGAGATCGGCGTGGGCGTCGATCTGGAGGACCGTGAGGTCGGGAAATTTCTCGTGCGCCGCGGCGACGAGCGGGCCGGTGAGGGAATGCTCGCCCCCGAGCGCGAGGGGGAATTTGCCGTCGTCGAGAAGGGCGCGCTCGGTCCGGCGAATCTCGTCCATCACGTGCTCGAGCGTGCCTTCCTGCGTGTCGATGCCGGCCAGCGTGGCGATGCCGAAGTGGTGGTACGGTTCCGAGCCCAACTCTTCGTCGTAAAGCTCCATGTTGCGGCTGGCGGCCAGGATGGCGGCGGGGCCGTTGCGCGTTCCGGTCATGTAGGTGGTGGTGCGTTCGAGCGGAACCGGGAAGATGACGGCCCGGGAATCCTCGTATGTGGAGGATTCCGGGGGCAGGCCGCCGAAGTTGTCGGGAAGTGCGCGAGTGTAGCTGTTTTTCATGGCCGTCCTTGAAAGTTTCAATCTTCGATCCTCAGCCCGCGCGTCGGTGCCCGAGCGAGCGCGGCAAGATTTCAGCACGACAGGGCCGTCCATTTCAACTCCGGCGACGGAAACGCCCGGCGGGCGCGTTTGCTTTAACCTCTTCTACCCGGCGCGCCGTGTGTGTAGTATGGAAGGCTTTCGCGCTTCGGCTAGCGGCAGCGAAATTACACCGGCGAGGGAGAAAAATGGCAAAGCAGCAAAAAACGAAAACCGGACGCGTGTTGCACGACCCGATTCGCGACAATCTCGTGCCGACCGAACCGCTCGATCTGGGGAAAATCAAAACGGTCGACGATCTGGTGCGGGCAATGGGACGCACGGCCTTTACCGCGCGGCAAGTGGGCGACGCGGCCGACGTCCTCGAGGCCATGGCGCGCGATAAGGACTGTTTCGTGGTGCTGACCCTTTCGGGAGCGATGACGGTGGCGAAAATGGCGCTCGTCATCACCGATCTGATCGACGCCGGCATCGTCAATGCCGTCGTATCGACCGGCGCGCTGATGGCGCACGGCCTGGTGGAGGCGGCCGGACGCTCCCATTTCCGCTACGACTCAAAAATGGACGATAAGGAGCTGTTTCTGGCCGGCTACAACCGCGTGTACGACTCCATCGAGCCGGAAGTGAATCTGGATTACGTCGAGAGCATCAACAACAAAATCTTCGAGAATTGGGACGCGGCCGAGATGGTTTCCAGTTGGCGGCTGCTCGAACGGATCGGTGAATATCTGGTGAAGAATGCGCCCGGCCGGGGAATTCTGAAATCGGCTCTCAAACGAAACGTGCCCGTTTACATTCCCGCCTTCACCGATTCGGAGCTGGGTATCGATCTCGAACTGCACAACCGCTGGCGCGCGAAGCAGGGCATCACGCCCCTGCAATTCGACGCATACGACGATTTCAGGCATTTCGCCAAGCAGCTCATGCACCAGAAACGGACGGGCATTCTCACCATCGGCGGAGGAGTGCCGCGCAACTGGTCGCAGCAGTTCGGCGTTTTTGCCGAACTGTTGGTCCGGCATGGATATGAGAAGGGCGATCTGAAACGCTACCGATACGGGGTTCGCATCTGTCCCGAGCCGGTCCACTGGGGCGGTCTTTCCGGAAGCACCTATTCCGAGGCGATTTCCTGGGGCAAGTTCGTGCCGCCGGAAGAGGGTGGCAGGTTCGCCGAAGTGCTCGAGGACGCGACCGTGGCGCTGCCGCTGGTTGTGGGCGCGGTGCTCGAAAGGATTGGTTACCACAAGGGGAAGACGGCGCGGCCGCGGCGCCGGCGGCGGTGAAGGGGCGAACGAGCCGGGCGCCCGGCTCGACAATTTTCCTGGAATTCCCGGGGAAAAGCCTTAGAAGTCGGATTCGCCGAGCAGGATGGCGGCGGCAACCACCGTGGACCACAGCCCGCGCTTATCGCCGACGGCCGATTGCGTGATGTTCATCGTGCGAACGATCTTGTTCGAAATCCGGTAGACTTCCTTCTTCTCGTCCCAGGAAAGCTCAGGGTCGAATTCGACGTTGAGCGTGGTGGCCAGCATTTCGGCCGCGAGCTCCTCGCAATACTCCCCGGTCACTTCCTCGGTTTCTCCGAAGGAATGATGCTCGGACAAATAGCCGTACATGGACTTGTCGGCCGGAAGAGCGATGCCGATCCCCGCGGCGATCAGGCGGTGAGCCTCGCGGGTGGAATTCTCGCTGAGCACGGTGAAGGTGACTTGGCCCGGCTTGAGGTGCTTCAGGCCCTCGCTGCGGGAAATCAGTTTCGCCCCGGGTGGCATGATCGAGGAGACGCGTACGATGTTGCAGGCCGCGATGCCGGCTGAGCGGAGGGCCAGTTCGAAACTGCTGAGGCGTTCGCGGTGTTTCCCCACGCCCTTGGTCAGGAAGAGCTTTTTAGCTATAAAGGCCATTCTTTTCGAGCGCTCGAAGAAGGCGCGTCGAAAAGTAACAAGAACATTACCGGCTGTCAATCCACTTCCGCATGCCTTGGTGATTTCTACGCACCCGGCCGGTCGGGAGAGGAAGCGGCGACGGCCGGAAGGGGCTCGACGGGCCGCTCGGCCGGTCCGCGAGCCGGCTGGCCGCTCCATCGGTTTTTCGTCCGGAGAATTGAGACGCGCCCGTAAAAAAATGCAAAAAAAGTACGGGAAGATCGCAGTTGGCTTGCCAAGCGGCGTCCCGGTTGCCTATACTGTCGCGTCTGGTTCGGTCACTCAGAATCGGACTGAATCTAAACGGACTTATGGCTCAGAAGATCTCTGCTACCGCTGAAGTTTCCATCGAGGCCACCGTCGTTCCCGCCGCCGCCCCTGACCGCAGCTATTTCTGGGACAAGGTTCATTCGCTGACCGGGATTATTCCGATCGGGGCGTTTTTGGTCGAGCACTTCTGGTCGAACAGCTACGCGCTGGTCAGCGTCAACCTTTACAACAAGACCTCCTATGACCTGCAGACGATCCCCTGGCGGGTGCCCGTCGAGGCCATTTTTATCTGGATTCCGATCCTGTTCCACGGTTTCTACGGCATCTATATCTGGTCGAAGGGGAAGGCGAACGTCAGCCGCTACGCGTATGGGGCGAATTGGATGTACATCCTCCAGCGGTGGTCGGGCCTCGTCGCGTTTCTTTTCATCGGGTGGCACGTTTACGTCGAGCGGTTCATGACGCAGGGAAGATCGAGCTACACGGACGTGGTCGCCACCCTGTCGAATCCGTTGTATCTGGTGTTTTATGTCGTCGGCATTCTGGCGGTTTCGTTTCACTTCGGCAACGGCCTCTGGCAGTTTTCGAATAAATGGGGGCTGGTGGTCGGCCGCAAGGCTCAGCGCAAGGCCGCCTGGGTTGCCGGCACGGTGGGCGTGCTCTTCGCGCTGGTTGGTTTGTTGATCATCTGCGGCTTCGTCTTCCAATGGCGGCCGTTCCAGTTCTACGCACAATGAGACCAGCAAGAGTCATTCTGATCGGCGGCGGTTTGGCGGGCCTGATGGCCACGATTCGCGTGGCCGAGTTGGGCCATGCGGTCGACCTGTTTTCCGTGGTTCCCGTGCGGCGCTCGCATTCGGTCTGCGCCCAGGGCGGCATCAACGCGGCCAAGGACCTGAAGGGCGAGGGCGATTCCACCTGGCAGCACTTCGACGACACCGTCTACGGCGGGGACTTCCTGCAGAACCAGCCGCTCGTCAAGGGAATGTGCGACGCGGCGCCGGGCATCATCGACCTGCTCGACCGCATGGGCGTCACCTTCAATCGGACGGCCGAGGGACTGCTGGACTTCCGGCGGTTCGGTGGAACGCTCTTCAACCGCACGGCGTTTGCCGGCGCGACGACGGGCCAGCAACTGCTGTACGCCCTCGACGAGCAGGTCCGCCTGTTCGAAGCGCAGGGAAGAGTGCGAAAGTTCGAGGGCTGGATGTTCGTTTCGGCGGTGCTGGACGAAGCGGGCGTATGCCGCGGGGTTTGCGCCGCCAACCTGCGGACCGCGGAAGTACGGACCTTTCCCGCCGATGCGGTGATCGTGGCGACCGGGGGCCTCGGCGCGGTTTTCCGCCACTCGACCAATTCCATGGCTTGCACGGGCTCGGCGCAGTCGGCGCTGTTCCAGCAGGGCGCGTATTACGCCAACCCGGAAATGATTCAGGTGCATCCGACGGCGATTCCGGGCGAGGACAAGTGCCGCCTGATCAGCGAATCGGTTCGCGGCGAGGGCGGACGGGTCTGGGTGCCGAAAACGCCGGGCGACACACGCGATCCGCGCTCGATCCCCGAGAACGAGCGGTACTATTTCCTCGAGGAGTGGTACCCGAAGTACGGCAACCTGGTGCCGCGCGACGTGGCGACGCGCGCCATTCACAAAGTCGTCTACGAGGAGGGCCTGGGAATCGACGGCAAGCCGACGGTCTACCTCGACGTGACGCACCTGCCGCGCGAGATGCTCACGCGGAAGCTGGGCGGCGTGCTGGAGATCTACGAGAAATTCGTCGGCCTGGACCCGCGCGACCATCCGATGAAAGTTTTCCCGGCCCAGCACTATACGATGGGCGGGCTCTGGATCGACAACGAGAAGCAGGCCACGAACATTCCGGGGCTTTTTGCGGCCGGCGAGTGCGAATACCAGTATCACGGGGCCAACCGCCTGGGCGCCAACTCCCTGCTTTCCTGCATCTACGGCGGGATGGTGGTCGGAAAGTCGTCGACGCAATACACGCAAGGGTTGTCGGCCGACTCCGAATCGACCTCCTCCGGCGTGTTCGAATCGGAAAAAAAGCGGCAGGAAGAGATCTACGCGCGGTTGCGCTCGCAAGAGGGCGACCAGAACCCCATCACCATCTGGAAAGAGATGGGGGAACTGATGACGCAATACGTCACGGTGACCCGCAAGAACAAGGATTTGGAGGCGGCCGACGGCAAACTGGCCGACCTGCAGGAGCGCTACAAACGGATCAATCTGGCCGATACGGAGCGCTGGGGCAATCAGAGCCTTCACTTTACGCGCGAGCTCAGCAATATGCTGGTGCTGGCCCGGCTGATCACGCAAGGCGCGCTGCTGCGCGACGAATCGCGCGGCGCCCACTACAAACCCGAATTTCCCGAGCGCGATGACGAGAACTGGCTGCGCACGACTCGCGCCAAGTACGAGAATGGCAATTTCAAATTCCAGCTCGACCCCGTCGATACGTCGCTGATCACGCCACGGAAGCGGAGTTACAAGTCCTGATCGCGGTCGAGCCGGGAACAGGGATAGGATAGATCGGATGGCTGAAGGCAAGACAATCCTCATTCGTATCAAGCGGCAAGCCGGGCCCGACCAGCCGGCGCGATGGGAAGAGTTCAGCCTGAAGTGGCGGCCGAGCATGAACGTGATCGCCTGCCTGATCGATATTGCCGAAAACCCGGTCACAACCGGCGGCCAGAAGACCACGCCGGTCAGCTACGAGGCCAATTGTCTCGAAGAGGTGTGCGGGGCCTGCGCCATGGTGATCAACGGCCGGTCGCGGCAAGCCTGTTCGGCCCTGGTCGACCAGCTCGAACAGCCCATTCAGATCGAGCCGATGTCGAAGTTCCCGCTGGTGCGGGACCTGGTCGTTGACCGCTCGAAGATGTTTCACAACCTCAAGCGGATGCGCTGCTGGGTTCCGGTGGACGGCACTTACGCCATCGGTCCCGGTCCGCGAATCGCGCCCGAGCGCCAGCAGGTGGCCTACACGCTCTCCCGCTGCATCATGTGCGGCAATTGCCTGGAAGTCTGCCCGAAGGTGAACGAGCACAGCGACTTTGTAGGCGCGGCCATCCTCAATCAGGTCCGCCTGTTCAACCTGCATCCGACCGGCGCGATGCACTCCCACGAGCGTTTGCAGGCGGTTCGCGGAATCGGCGGCGTGCAGGATTGCGACAACGCCCAGAACTGCGTGAAGGCCTGCCCGAAGAGCATTCCCCTCACCGAGTCGAACAACGACGTCAACCGCCAGGCGATTCGCGACGCGTTGATCGGCTGGATTTTCCGGTAAACATTCTCCTCCCCTACATGTAGAACGGCCCGTGCGAGAAGCCCTGGCGAGAAGTATGCCCGGCGGGGTTTAGCCGTGCAGGTTCATCGAAGCGCGAAGTCTGGCGTTCCCTTATTCCTGCGTGGCGGCGAGGCTTGCGTGGCAGGCGTCGATCGTGCGATCGAGGTCGGCTTCGGTGTGGGCTGCCGAGACGAAAAGCGCTTCGAATTGCGACGGCGGAAGCAGAATGCCGCGGTCCAACATTTTGTGGAAGAAGCGCGCAAAGCGCCCGGTATCGGAGCGCTTGGCCGATGAATAGTCGCGCACGGGGTCGCCGGCAAAAAACAGGGTAAGCAGAGAGGCGATGGCGTTCACCTGCGTAGCCGGCCCGGCCCCGCCTTCGGTCGCCGCGTCACGAACACCCTGGACCAGACGCCCGCTTTTCGCGTTGAGCTCCTCGTAAAATCCCGGCCGCTGGAGTTCCTGGAGCGTGGCGAGCCCTGCCACCGCGGCGAGGGGATTCCCCGAAAGGGTACCGGCCTGATAGGCCGGTCCTTCCGGCGCAATCATCTTCATCACGTCGGCCCGGCCGCCGTAGGCGGCCAGGGGCAATCCGCCGCCGATAATTTTCCCCAGGATGGTCAGATCGGGCGTAATTCCGAAAAGGCGCTGGGCGCCGCCCCAGGCGACGCGGAAGCCGGTGATGACTTCGTCGAAGATCAACAGAGAGCCGTGCCGCCGCGTGATTTCGCGAAGGGATTCGAGAAATCCCGCCATCGGAGGAACAACGCCCATGTTCGCGGCGACCGGCTCGACGATAACGGCGGCGATTTCCTTGCCTCGCGCGGCGAAGATCCGTTCGACAGCGGCGGCGTCGTTGTAGGGGGCGTTGAGCGTGAGCGCGGCGAAGCTTTCCGGCACGCCGGCGCTCGATGCGATGCCCAGCGTCGCCAGGCCCGACCCGGCCTGCGAAAGAAAGCCGTCGGCGTGGCCGTGGTAGCCGCCCTCGAATTTCACGATGGCGTCCCGGCAGGTGAAGGCGCGCGCGGCGCGAACGGCGCTCATGGCCGCTTCGGTGCCCGAGTTGACCAGGCGAATGCGCTCGATCGAAGGGAGCGCGGCGGCGATCTGTTCGGCCAACCGGACCTCGCATTCGGCGGTCAGGCCGTAGCTGGTGCCGCGCCTGGCCTGTTGATCGATGGCCGCCGTGACGGCCGGGTGCGCGTGGCCGAGAATCATCGGGCCCCAGGAGCCGATGTAATCGATGTATTCGCGGCCGTCGGCATCGATCACGCGATCTCCGGCGGCTCGTTCCACGATGACCGGCGCGCCGCCGACGGCGGCGAAAGCGCGAACGGGGCTGTTCACCCCGCCGACCAGGAGCTCGCCGGCGCGGCGCCAGATTTGTTGGGAACGGCTTGTCCCGGTCATTCGGCCAGCCAACGGGCGGCGTCCTTGGCGTGATAGGTGAGGATGAAATCCGCGCCGGCGCGGCGAATCCCCGTGAGGATTTCCATCACCGCGCGCTTTTCGTCCAGCCAGCCGTTCGCCGCCGCGGCCTTGACCATGGAATATTCGCCGCTCACGTTGTAGGCGCCGACCGGCACCGTCACGGCCCGCCGTACCGCGCGGAGAACGTCGAGGTAGGGCAGGGCCGGCTTGACCATGACCATATCGGCGCCTTCCTCGAGATCCAGGCGCACCTCGCGCAACGCCTCGCGGGCATTGGCGGGATCCATCTGATAGCTCCGCCGGTCGCCGAACTGGGGCGCCGACTCGGCGGCTTCGCGAAAGGGGCCGTAGAAGGCCGAGCAATATTTGGCGGAATAGGCGAGGATCGCGACGTCGGTAAAGCCGTTCTGGTCGAGCGAGCGGCGAATCGCCCCGACGCGCCCGTCCATCATGTCCGAAGGGGCGACGATGTCCGCGCCGGCGCGGGCGTGCGAAAGCGCGGTCCGGGAAAGCAGTTCGAGAGAAGGGTCGTTGAGAACCCGATCGTTCTCGACCACCCCGCAATGCCCGTGGCTGGTGTACTCGCACAGGCAGACGTCGGTTGCGACCAGCAGGTTCAACCCGGCCTTTTTGACGGCCGCCACGGCGCGCTGTACGGGCGCGCCAGCCGCCCATGCTTCCGATCCCTGTTCGTCCTTTTTTTCCGGAAGACCGAACAGGATGATTCCCGCGATGCCAAGCTGTTCGACCTCCCGGCATTCCTCGAGGAAGCGATCGACCGATTGCTGGCAGACGCCGGGCATCGAGGCGATTTCGGTGCGAACGTTCTTGCCCGGACAGACGAACATCGGATAGATGAAATCGCCCGCCGCCAGGGGCGTTTCGCGCACGAGGGCCCGCAGGCTCTCGCTGCGGCGCAGGCGCCGGGGCCGATGGATGGGAAAGCTCACTGGGATCCCCCTGGATTTGCCTCATGCCTGGCAAAGTGCGCGGCAATCGCCGCGGCCAGCCCGGCGTCGGTCGGAACCCGCGCTTCGATCGCGACGGCCAGCCCGCGCCGGCGAATGGCCGCCGCCGTTGTCGGTCCCATTGCGGCGATATGGGCGGCGAGTGTCATTTGCCTTAGCTTTTCCAACCCGATGCCATCGACCAGGGCCGAAAACGCGGAGGGACTCGCGAAGCTCAGCGCATCCACCTCGCCGCGCTCGATCTGGTTGAGGATGGCCGGGTCGATCTCCGTGGCGAGCGTCTTGTAGGCGACCACCTCGACCGGCGCCGCTCCGGCTTCGACCAGCGCGCGGGGCAGCTCGGACATGGCCCGCTGGCTCCGCGGGAGCAGGATTCGGCAACCGCGAAGCTCGCCCGAGAGTTCTCTGGCAAGATCGAGACCGCCGCGCCCTCCCGAAACCCGGTCGACACGCCAGTTCTGCTCTCGCGCCGCCGTCGCCGTCTCGGGGCCGACCGTTGCCACTCGTGGCCTGCCGTCCGCCCCGGCCAGTTTTGCGGCCAGGTCGAGCGAAACTGCCCGCGCCCGGTCGGCCAAGAAGCGTACCGCATTCCCGCTGGTGAGGAAAAGCCAGTCAAAGGAGGCCATCTCGATCAGGGCGCGGTCCAGGGCTTCGGTATCGTCCGGTGGAGCAAATTCGATCAGAGGCAATAGCAAAACCTGCGCGCCAAGCGTCTCGAGACGGGCCGCCAGTTCGGCGGACTGCCGGGCTGAGCGCGTCACAACAATGCGGCGGCCTTGCAAGGGTCTGTCGTCACTCGTCATGTTGTTTTTGCGGCCGCCGCTGCGGTTGTTCCCGGGATACGCGCTGGGGCGGTCCGTCATCTTTTCAGCGATCCCGGCCGACAATGCGAAGAATACGAGCGGCGCCGCTATCGAGCAAACGCCCCGCCAGTTCCCGGCCGAGGGTGAGTGGCGTTCTCTTGTCTTTCATTTCTTCCTCGCCGGCCTCCGCCGATAGCCGCACGTACTCCTTGCCGTCTGGTGATGCCACGCAGGCGTCCATCACGAAGCGGCTCTCTTCCCATCGCGCCAGCGCCCCGACGGGCACCTGGCAGCCCCCCTCCAATTCGGCCAGTAGGGCGCGCTCGGCGTTGACCGCGGACCGCGTGTCGATGTCGGTGAGGGCCGAAACCGTCTTGCAGAATGCCGGATCGCCGGCCCTGGTTTCCAGCCCGATCGCTCCCTGCGCCACCGCGGGAAGCAGAATGGCGGGATCGATCGCCTCCGTGATGCGGCTGGAAAAATCCAGACGGTCGAGCCCGGCCTTGGCGACCACGATGGCGTCGAAATCCCCGCCTTCGAGCTTGGCGAGGCGGGTGTCCACGTTGCCGCGCAAGGGCACAAGTGTCAGGTCGGGCCGGTAGTGACGCAATTGCGCCTGGCGGCGAACGCTGCTGGTTCCCACGCGCGCGCCCGAGGGAAGCTCGTCGAGCCGGGCGCCCGAGCGCGAGACCAGGCAATCCCGAGGGTCTTCCCGGCGGAGAACGGCTGGAAATGAGAAACGGGAATCGAGCTCGGTGGGGACGTCCTTCATGCTGTGCACAGCGATGTCCGCGCGGCCGTCGAGCAGCGCCTCTTCGAGTTCCTTGATGAATACGCCCTTTGTGCCGAGGTTGCCGACGGCGGCCTCCGGGAATTGATCGCCGGAGGTTTTCACGACGACAATCTCCATTTTCCATCCGAAGCGGTCCTCGAGCAGTTGGCGCACGTGGTTCGCCTGCCAGAGGGCCAGGCGGCTTCCGCGCGTGCCGATACGGCCGGTCATTGGTCTACCCTCGCTCATCCCCCGTGATGGTTATCCTCGCCGTGGTCGTCCTCGCCGTCCAGACCGAAAAGGTGTCGAAGCGTTTCCATGTTTTGCACGCGCTGGCGCCACGTGCGGGCGTGGCGCAGGCGATCGACGGGCTGCCGCAACAGCTCATCGACCAGTTGGGCGGTCAATTGGTCGATCTGCGCGCGTTCTTCCGGGCCGAGATGTGCGAAGGCCGCGGCATGAGCGTCGAGGATGCTGCGCCGCCTTTGATCGAGACGCACGCGGAGATCCTCGACCAGGTCGCGTGCGCTCCGCCCCGCGCGCCACGCTTCGAATTTGGAGATGTGCGCCGCGATGATGGCCTCGGCCCGGGGGATTTCGCGCTCGCGAGCGCGGCGGTTCTGTTCGACGATTTCCGTCAGATCGTCCAGATCGTAGAGGTAGAGGTTGTACAGGCCGGCCGAGGATGGCTCGATATTCCGCGGAACGCCGAGATCGAGAAGGAAGATCGACCGGTTTTGGCGTTCGGCCAGGGCGCGGGAGAGCATTTCCGCGGAGATGACCGGTTGCTCGGAGGAAACCGAAGCCACCACGATGTCCGACTGGAACATGACGATCGGGAACTCGGACCATTCGACGCACGCCGCGCCGGCGCGTTCGGCGAGCGCCGCGGCATGTTCGCGCCGGCGGCTGGTGATCGAGAGTTTCCGGATTCCGCGCTGGCGTAGCTGTTCGACGGCTTGCTGCGCCGCTTCGCCGGCGCCGACAACGAGCGCGGAATGTCCTTCCAGATCGCCGAAGACCCGCTCGGCCAGCTTTACGCCGGCCGAAGCGGCCGACATCGGCCGCGTGCCCAACTCGGTTTCCGCGCGCACCCTGCGGCCGGCCTCGATCGCGCCTTGGAAGAGCCGGTTCAGCACGGCTCCCGTCGAGCCCCAGTCGGATGCGCGGCGGTAGGCCTCCCGCACCTGGCCGAGAATTTCCGCCTCGCCCAGTAGCATCGAATCCAGCCCGGCGGCGACCCGGAACAGGTGGTCGACGGCGTCCACATCGCGGTGGAAGTAGAGGCAGCCGTTCAGCTGTTCCCACGAGATGCCGTGAAAGTCGGCGAGAAAGCGTTCGAGCGCGCCGCCGGATGGTTCGGGGTCGCTTCGAACGCCATAGAGTTCGCTCCGGTTGCAGGTGGAAAGGACAACGACCTCCTCGATCGCGCAACGCTCCCGCAGTTCGGCCGTCGCCCGCTGGGCCTGATCGGGGCTGAACGCGGCGCACTCGCGCAGCTCGAGCGGGGCCGTGCGGTGATTGAGTCCGATGAGGACAATTTGCACGGCTAGCAGGCCCCTGCGTCGATCGTCATCGGCCGTCGCCCGGCCCGGAAGATATTCAGCGCGTCGCGTTGGGAATCCGGATTCATGCCCGTCACAGATACCTGTGGAATTGCGAAAGATACACGTTCACGACGGCGTAACTGAAGAGCACGACCAGAAACGTCAGTACGCAGACCAGCGAAGCGCGCGGGCCCCTCCATCCCCCCCGCAGGGAAAGGCGCAGGTAGAGCCAGTACAGCACGAGAATCGCCAGCGTCACCAGAACCTTCGGGTCGGTGAAGAGAAAGCGATGCTGCATCCGCCATTGCCACAGGATCCCGAGCACCGTTCCGGCGATGAGCGATACCATGCCCACGCGGACGCTTCCGCGGCTCATCCGCTCGAGGCCTTCCAGGGGAGGGAAGCGCCACAAGCCAAGCCCCGGCCGGCGCCGGCGGAGATAGCGATGCTGGAGGAGATAGACGGCGCTCAATACGAACGCCAGCGCGAACGCCGCGTAGGCCAGCACGCTCAGCGTCACGTGCAGGGCGAACATCGTTCCTTGTTCCTGCCGTGTGGCCGACAGATCGGGGCCGCTCCAGGTTCCGATGGCAAAAAGCGCCAATACGCAAGGGACGACAAAAGCGCCCATCGACCGCTGGTGGTAATAGAGTTCCAGCCCGAGATAGGTCGCCGCCAGCAGCCAGCCAAACAGGGAAAGCGACCCGTAGAGGTCGTCATAGGGGACCGAATGAACCCAGTGCGAGCGTTCGAGAAGAGCCAGATAGTGGCCGAGCAGGCCCACGGCTAGAAACGCGGCTGCCAACTGCCCGGTGAGCCGCCGGCCCGTGTACAGGAAGCGTACATATAGGCCCAGGCTGCACATGTAAAGGGCCAGAGCGATGTAACTCCAATGTCCGGGCATTCCGTGTACCGGCAGGCAGGCGCGGCTTTCCTCGCGCAAGGCGTGCCAAATATGAAATTATAACAGCCTCGTTTTGCCACCCTCACGGAAAATGCTTTCTGCGACGGGCCGGGAGCGGTTAGGCTAGAGGGCCGGGCCGGGGGCGGTTACGGCAGGCCAAAGCAAGCAAGAAGGCGGGTAGCCGATGAAACAGCGTCATTTGGGTAAGTCGGGGTTGGAAGTTTCGCTTCTCGGATTGGGATGCAACAATTTTAGCCGCCGGACCGACCTCGACCAGACACGTGAGATCGTGCACAAGGCGTTGGACGTTGGCATCACGCTGTTCGACACCGCCGATGCCTACGGAGGAGAGCTCGGCGGCTCGGAAATCTTCCTCGGGCAAATCCTCAAAGAGCGGCGCAAAGACGTCATCCTCGCCACAAAATTCAGGATGCCCATGGACGACGCCGGGAAGCTGCAGGGCGCCTCCCGCCGCTATATCATGACCGCGGTGGAAGCCAGCCTCCGCCGCCTGCAAACCGATTGGATCGACCTGTACCAGCTACACCGGCCCGATCCCGCGACGCCGATCGAAGAGACCCTCCGCGCTCTCGACGATCTGGTCCGGCAGGGGAAGGTGCGGTACATCGGCTGCACGAATCTGGCCGCCTGGCAGGTCGTCAACGCCCATTGGACTTCGCGCCAAGCCAACATCCATTCCTTCATCTCCTGCCAGAACGAATACAACCTGTTGGCTCGCCAGGCGGAAAGGGAACTGGTGCCCGCCATGGAGGCATTGGGGCACGGATTCATGCCCTATTTCCCGCTCGCCAGCGGCATGCTTACCGGCAAATATCGCCAGAACGAGCCCGCGCCGGAAAATTCGCGCCTCCGTTCCTGGGCGAAGCCCATCGAGCGCTTTACGACCCAGGAATCCAACTGGCCGATCCTCGAGAATCTCCGGCAATTCTGCGCGGCCCGCCAGCGCAGCCTTGTCGAACTGGCCTTCGGTTGGCTGGCCAGCCGGCCGTTTATTTCGAGCGTCATTGCCGGCGCCACCAGTCCCCGGCAGGTGGAGGAAAACGTCAAGGCCATCGATGGCGCATGGGGGCCGGACGATCTGGCCGAGATCGATCGCATGACCCAGAGGACGTAAGACGGGCGGGCGCCGCGCCTCGCACATGGCGGGAACGTTATGTTATTGTGAGGGGCGGCGCGTGCGGTGATTTCGCCTTGCGCGCCATCCGTTTCCTCGAACGGACAAAGCCGCCCCGGGATGTTTGGCGGCGGGCCCGTTGCCTGCGAGCCGGACCGGAACTTTCGGACCGAACCGGGCTCGCCAGCGCGGGAATAGGAGAAAAATCAAATGAAAAAGACGTACAACGATATTCCCGTTCCGGCCGAAGGCCAGCCCATTCAATTCGACGGCAAGAGCTTCCAGATACCCGACTCGCCCGTGATTCCCTACATTGAAGGAGACGGCACGGGCCGGGACATCTGGCGCGCCTCCCGCCGCGTGTTCGACGCCGCCGCCGAGAAGGCCTACGGCGGACGCAAGCGCATCGCCTGGTTCGAGGTTCTGGCCGGCGAGAAGGCGTTCAATGGGAAGAAGACTTGGCTTCCCGACGACACGGTCGAAGCCATCCGCGATTTTCGGATTGCGATCAAGGGCCCGCTGACCACCCCGGTGGGCGGCGGCATTCGCTCGCTCAATGTGGCGCTGCGCCAGTTGCTCGACCTGTACGCGTGCGTCCGTCCGGTGCGCTATTTTTCCGGAGTGCCTTCCCCGGTGACCCATCCGGAGAAGATGAACGTGGTCATCTTCCGGGAAAACACGGAGGACGTGTACTCGGGAATCGAGTGGCGCAGCGGCACGCCGGAGGTCCAAAAGCTCATTGCGTTTCTCAACGGCGAAATGCTCAAGTCCACCGGCAAGCAGATTCGCCTGGATTCCTCGATCGGCATCAAGCCGATCTCGCCGACGGCCACGCAGCGTTTGATGCGCCGCGCCTTGCAGCATGCGATCGACCACAATCGCCACGTGGTCACGCTGGTGCACAAGGGCAACATCATGAAGTTCACCGAAGGGGCCTTCCGCGACTGGGGCTACGAACTGGCGCAAAAGGAGTTCCGCGACTGCATCGTCACCGAGCGCGAGAGCTGGATCCTCGGCAATCTGGACCGCGATCCGAACCTCTCGGTCGAGAAGAACGCGGCTATGATCGAGCCCGGCCTCGAAAACGCCACCGAATCCTTCCGGCAGCAGATCTACGCCGAAGTGAAAGGCGCGATCGAGGCGATCGGGAAATCGCACGGGCAGGGCCGCTGGCGCGAGAAGATTCTCGTCAACGACCGCATCGCCGACTCCGTTTTCCAGCAGGTGATGACGCGGGCGGACGAATACGAGATTTTTGTCACGCCGAATCTGAACGGCGATTATCTCTCCGACGCCTGCGCCGCGCAGGTCGGCGGACTGGGCATGGCGCCGGGAGCGAATATCGGCGACGGCTACGGGGTATTCGAGGCCACGCACGGCACCGCGCCCAAGTACGCCGATAAGGACGTCATCAATCCCAGTTCCGTCATGCTGTCGGGGGCGATGATGCTCGAGTTCATGGGTTGGAACGAGGCGGCGCGCCTGGTGGAAGAGGGAATCGCGGAAACGATCCGGCAGAAGCGCGTGACCTACGATTTGGAGCGAATGATGCTCGGGGCGACCCGGTTGCGCACGTCCGAATTCGCTTCGGCGGTGATCGAAAACATGGATGCCGCGCTCGCGGCGCACTAAGGCAGGCCTGGACCCGCTCCGGGTTACCTTCGCTCGAAAAACGACAGTAGGTTTTTCACCAGGAGAACAACGTACATGAGGAAAAAAGTCACGGTTGTTGGCGGCGGATTTGTCGGAGCCACGACGGCTCAGCGCATCGCCGATGATGGTCTTGCGGATGTCGTGCTCACCGATATTCTCGAAGGGGTCCCGGCGGGCAAGGGGCTGGACATGCTGGAGGCCATGCCGATTTTGGGCAGCGACGCCCGCGTGCAGGGCATCAGCACGCAGAACGGCGATTACGGCCCGACCGCCAATAGCGATATCGTAGTCATCACGGCCGGCTTCCCGCGCAAGCCGGGAATGAGCCGCGACGATCTGCTCAAAGCCAATTACGCGGTGGTCAAGCAGGCCACCGAAGGCGTCGCGAAGCTTTCTCCCCATGCGATCCTGATTCTCGTCACCAATCCGCTCGACGTCATGGCGCAAACCGCTCTCCGCGCCAGCGGGTTTCCCAAGAACCGCGTGATCGGCATGGCCGGGGTTTTGGATTCCGCGCGAATGAGAGCCTTCATTGCGATGGAGCTCGGCGTCTCGGTCGAAAACGTGCACGCCTCCGTGCTGGGCGGTCATGGCGACGACATGGTTCCGCTCCCGCGCTACTCGACCGTCGCCGGTATCCCGCTTCCCGAACTGCTTTCGCAGGAACGCATCGACGCCATCGTGCAACGCACGCGCAAGGGGGGCGGTGAAATCGTCGCCCTGCTCAAGACGGGTTCGGCCTACTACGCCCCGTCGGCCGCGGTGTACGAGATGGTGCGGGCCATTCTCGGTGACAGGAAAATGATCTTGCCGTGCGCCGCCTACCTCGAAGGCGAATATGGGATCAACGGCCTGTTCATGGGAGTTCCCGCAAAGCTGGGCTCGGACGGCATCGAAAAGATCATCGAAATCAAGCTGGCCGCGGACGAGCAGGCTGCACTCGAAAAGTCGGCAGCCGCTGTGCGCCAGATGGTCGAAACTCTCGGAATCTAACCCCGTTCCCCGATTTCTCTTCGGTATCGGGCGCGCCGGCCAGGCCGTGTAAGCGTTATTTCACGGCGGCCGGCGCGCCATTGTTTTACAGCCGGGTTACCGCCCTGCCTGTAATCCCGTAGTTTCCCGAATGACCACCCATTTATGGACTGAAAAGATTCTCCCTCCTGCCGATGTAAGGAAAGTGGGGATGGAGATGCGCGAGCGCGAGGCGAATGGCGGCTCATCGAGTAGTAACGACGAGGGGTCGGCATGTGTTTCAGCATGGAACACGGTGGGTCGTTATCTAAGGCCACAACACGGCCTCGTTGCTGCCGGTTCGGTCGCCGAAACCATTGGCAAGCCCTTTTGTTCAAGGCCATTAAATCGTTTTTGGGGCGCATGGAAGCGGTGTTGCAGGAAAACAGGACGACAATCAGGGGGGTATCTATGTTTTCGGGTAGTCGAGCTGCCGGCGTTACCGGTGAGCGCGGCTTTGCCCTTGTCGAGGTCGCGGTGGCCCTCGGCATCAGTTGTGTTCTGTTCTCCTTTGCCGTCTTGCCGCTTCGCCAGACGATTCAGGGGTACCGCCTCGCGGCCGATGCTCGCGCTGTGTCCAGCCAGTTGGCGCTGGCGAAGATGAGCGCCGTCGCGGACTTTACGCAGGCGCAGCTGGCCGTCGATTTAACGCGCCAGACCCTCCAGATCAAGGTGTACGACAAGACGAACGGTCAGTTCGCAACCACGCGGGGTGTGTTCTCGCTTTCCGAGGGCGATTCATTCAGCTTTGGCAGCGTGGCCGTGCCGGCGGGCCAGCAGGCCACTCTGCAGCAGACGCCGACGATCACATTCAATTCTCGCGGCATTCCCATCGATTCCACGGGAACGCCGACATCGGATTGTTCGCTGAATTTGACTGACAACAACGGGTCCTACTGGGCCGCAACCATTTCGGCTGCGGGCCAGATTGGAGTCTGGCAGTACTCGAACGGCGGTTGGATTGCGCGATGAGCAGGGGCATGAACAAGCGCGCAGGAGTCCGGTCGCCCGAAAGCGGCCTTACGTTGATCGAGACGATGGTTGCCTCCGTCGTCCTTCTGGTCGGCGTGGTCGCGATGATGGGAATGTTCGGTGTGGCTGTGAGTCAGAACCAGGACCAAGGGAGATTGGCGGTTCAGACAGCCACGTACTGCCAGAATAAGCTTCAAGAGCTCGAATCGCTGCATTTTCTCGACTCTTCCACCGACACGGGAACATGGCCTCCCTCGCTTTCGGGAGGTACGGGGCTGTGCGGCGCGATGTTGCCCGGAGCCACAGCCACCTGCGGCGGGATCGATCCCTCGGCGCCGGTTTCCGGATTTGTGGATTATCTCGATGCCGACGGCAACCCGGTCGAGGGGCTTGCCGGGGCGGTCTTTGTGCGCCAGTGGGAAATCACGACCGACGCCACGGGCACCCTGAAAACGATAACCGTCTTCACGCGGGCCATTGCGCCGGGCCCGCCCCCGCCGCCTACGTTCACCCTGGTGGCCACAAAAACGAACAAGGGAACCTGATGCCCACACCCGCCCGCCACAGGCAATCAGGCGGCTTCTCTCTGCTCGAGCTCATGTGATCGGCATGGCGATGCTTCTCGTCGTTCTCGCTACTGTGCTGACGGTTCTGGCGAAATACGAGCAGGTCTACCAGGGCCAGCAGGTTCAAGCCAGCGTGGAACTGGAGCTTAATAGCGCCCTGGAACTTCTCTCGCAAGAGATCGGCCAGGCGGGTTATCTCGGCTTTGCTCCCCGCACTTTGCAGTCGGCGGTGATCTTCAGCCCCCCGCCGCAGGCCGTGCCGGTCAGTTCCACCGATTCGTTTTTCGTTGGCGAGAAGCTGATGGTTGATACGGGGCCGACGCAGGAGCAGGTTACGGTTTCATCGGTCGGGTCGGGAAGTTTCACGGGGATTTTCACGCAAAGCCACGTGCTTGGCGCGCCCGTGACGGCTTTGGGCGTGTTCGGCACGGGAGTTCTCAGCACGGCAAGCGGAAACGATCTCCAATTGTTTGGCGATATCAATGCCGACGGTTCCCTGGTATTCGGGCAATTAACTATCGCTTGAGCGCCCAAGGACGATTCCTCGCCGATAGCGCCGAACAGCGCGCCGTCAACTGGTTCGTGAACAGCTACAGCCCGGCGGTGAATATTGCCCCCGCTTACACGGCGGGGCTCGGCGATGTTCTCTGGAACGGCAGCCCCGTGACGCTCGCCGCGATTGACGGCCACAGACGTCGAATTACCCGGCCAGCGCCGTGGCGACGTCTTTCTATGACGCGCTTCACGATCAGACGGTCACTGCCAGCGGCTTGCAAGGGACATATTCCGCTACTGCCCGGTTGGTTGCTTCGCAACCCGTCACGATCCCGCTCAGCAACCAGCCTTCCGCCCTGGAACCCTGGCAAATTACCGCGCAGGGCAATGTCGCCGGGCCCGGCGGCGGCGTGGTGCAGGAGGTTGCCACGATCACGCGGCAGCAGGAGCCGCTCATGAATTTTGCGGCGTTTGCCACCAGTTCCGCCTGCGGCGCCGTGAATCTTGGCGGCTGAGCGATGACCGATAGCTTCGATTCGAGCAAGGGGCCCTATAGCCAGACGCATTCGGCGAGCAATGGAAACGTGGGCAGCGGCGGGAACATCAGCTTGGGTTCCAGTGTGACCGTGAACGGGACTGCTTCCACGCCCAACCCGACTGTTGGAAGCTGTCCCGGGGCCGGGGTCACGCTCGGCTCGGGAGCCGTCGTAACCGGCCAGGAGCCCGGCGGCACGGAAGGACCCTATCTGGGTCTGGGCGATCTTCCATCCCTGCCTTCGATCTCCACGGTGACGCCAGGCACGGGAACCATAACGGTGAATAACTCGATGACGCTTTCACCCGGCGCCTATGGGGATATCCAACTGGAAGGCGGCGGCACGCTGACGTTTCAACCGGGCGATTATGACATCAACAGCCTGCGTGTTTCCGGAACGGGAACGATCACGATAGCGCCGGCCGGCCAGGTGATTCTTTACGTCGCGGGTAACGGCGTTGGCACCCCGGTGAGCCTTACCGGCAACAGTCTCACCAACAATACCGGCGTTCCCTCAAATTTTCAGATTGTATACGGCGGCACGGGCGTCATTCAGATTGCCGGCGGATCGGCGGCCTATTCGGTCGTATATGCTCCCGATGCTGCGGTCGAGATGACTGGCGGCAGCGACGGGTACGGCTCGATCATCAGCAATACCTTCAACGAAATGGGGAACAATAAGGCCCTACATTACGACCGCAGCCTCTCTTCCCAGTATCTGGTTCCCGGCCCGTTTCAAGTTGTTTCGATCAGCCGCAGCAAGTTCTGAACTCTTTCCCGCGGATGGCGGAATGATTTTCCCCGAGAGGGCGAGGCGGGTTGCGGGGCAGTGTTTCCACCACCGGACTCAAAAATGAGGTGCCCGCGGCGGGCGGAAGCAGGATGACTGCTTTGGCTGGAAATACTCCTCCCAGTGCCTAGGGTAGGCCTGGTCTTGGAATTAAGACATCCGGAGGAGTCGCGGGGAACGCCCCCGCGGGCAACCTCATGTTGTTTATTGCGTGCGTGTATACTAGACGCGGACGGAATTTGTCAAGATTTTTCCAACTCCAATGCGGTTCGCTCACGCGGAGCGCGCTCGATCGCGGGGGATTCCTTTGAATATCCATCTGGACGCATACGATATTGCCTACAGTGACGTTGGACAGGAACTGCTGAAGAAGGTCGGCGAAGAGGTTTACGGGGAATATATCGGCCAGCTCAGCTGGATGACCACCGAGGAGTACCGTCGTTTCATTGCTCGCCTGGCGCCGACCCCCGAATCCCATGTCCTCGAAATCGGCAGCGGCAATGGAGGCGCCGCCGTCTACCTGGCCACGGCTACCAAAGCCCGGGCGACCGGTCTCGATAACAACGAAGCGGGTATCCGTTGGGCGGTGGCTTTGTCGAAGGCGAAGGGAGTCGAGGACCGGGTGGAATTTCGGTTGGGCAACGCCATGGAGCGTCTGCCGTTTGGCGACAATACATTCGACGCCGTTTTCGCCAACGATACGTTCAGCCTGATCCCCGATCGCGCCGGGTTGCTGCGCGAGTGTCACCGCGTTCTGCATCCCGGCGGCCGCCTGCTCTATACCGACCCGATGGTTCTGGTCGGAATCGTCACCAGCGACGAGATCACCGTGCGCACCTGGGCCGGCCTGACGTGCCTGATTTCCCGGGGAGGAAACGAGAGTTTGCTCCAGGCGGCGGGGTTTGAGCTGCTGTTGTATGAAGATTTGACCGAGAGCGTCGTCACGGTGGCGCAACGCCAGGCTGCTGCTTTCGCAAGGTTCCGAGAGGAAATCGTCGGCGGCATGGGGGAAGAGATCTATCAGGGCCTGGTCCAGTCCACCTGGATGGCGAAGACGCTGGCCGAACAGAGACGGCTGATCCGCATTGCCTATCTCTCGCGCAAGATCGCCGCACTCTGAAGCGAAAACGCCCGAAGCAAAAGCCCCTGAAGCGAAACCGTCAGTCCGGCTTCGGGTCGTTTCCGCCAGGCTGGACGGCCCGGTACAGACGGATCGTTCCCAGAACGGTTGAATAGCTCGCCGTCTCCCTCACGTTGATCAAACCGCACCGGGAGATCATTTCCGGCAAGCGGCCCGCGACGTTATCTTCGGTCGTCTCCATCCCGTCGAATTTCCGGAGAAGAGAGAACGCGGCGCGCATCAATCCGTTCGCCGGCAGGCCAAAGTCGGCCAGGTGCAGCTCGCCGCCGGGCGTGAGAACGCGAGCGGTTTCGGAAAGCGCATCCAATTTGCCCTCATGCGGCAGGTGGTGAAAAAAGAGGGTGGATAGCACGCGGTCGAAGAAGTGATTGGGGTAGGGAAGCTGCTGGGCCAGTCCAACGTGGAAGTCGATCGATACCCCTTCGCGAGCGGCTTTTTTTCGCGCCATGTCGATGGCCACCGGGTCGGCGTCGATGCCCACGACGCGGGCGGCGGGCAGGGCTCGCTTGGCCATGAGCGCCAGCGTTCCGGTTCCGCAGCCCAGGTCCAGGACGCGAAACCCGGGACGCAGGGCCGCCGCGGACAAAAGCCGCGACTTGAATCTCCGTTCGCGCACGGTCACCCGCACCAGGGGATCGTAGAGATCCAGCCGGGAGCTGTGGCCCATGGCGCCGAGGTAATCTCCGCTGCGAGTCATCGACGGCCATTGTACGCCGCCGGGCCTGCGCGATTGACACTGTCGCAAGGCGCCGCCTAACATCGCAGGCATTTGGCGCGGAGGAAATCCGGAATGCGGAAGACGGTCCGGCATGCGGCCTGGAATGTTTGGGCGCTGGCTGCCGTCCTGGCGACCTTCCGCCTGAGTGTCCGCGAGAGCCCGCTTCTGGCCTCTTCGCGCACTCTGGACCACAGCGCCCCGGCGGAGTCGGCTCGGTCGCAAGAGGCGCGGCTCGCGGGTTCCTACCGGTTCGAAAGAAATGGCTGGATATACGTGCACCTGCAGGGTTCACCGGAAGATATCGGGTTTCAACACGGCTACCTGCTCGCCCCGGAGATTGCCGATGCATTCCGCGCCGTGCGTCTGGAGGAAGTTCACCAGACCGAGCGCGGCTGGTCCTTCTACCGCCGCGCCGCCCGCAAGATGCTCTGGCCGAAAATCGATCCGGAATATCAGGCCGAACTGCGCGGCATCGTCGAGGGGCTGCGCGCGCGCGGCGTATCGCTCGATCTGGACGATATCGTCGCTCTGAACGCGTTCCAGGAACTCCCCGATTACTACGTTCCCTGGTACGACGCCCGGCATCTGCAATCTCTCAACCGCCTCAATCCGAACCGCTTCGAGCATTGCAGCGCCTTTATCGCCACGGGAAGCTACACGCGCCATCACGACATCGTCATGGGGCACAACAACTGGGCCAGTTACGTCGATGGAGAGCGGTGGCGAATCATCTTCGATATCGTTCCCGAGCGCGGCTATCGCATCCTGATGGACGGCTTTCCCGGCGTTATTACCAGCGACGACGATTTCGGGATCAATTCGGACGGAATGATGGTGACTGAAACGACCATTTCCGGTTTTTTCGGCTGGAATCCCAATGGCGTGCCCGAATTCGAGCGTTCGCGGAAGGCGCTCCAGTATGCCGGTTCGATCGACGATTACGTCCGCATCATGAATCAGGGAAACAACGGCGGCTATGCCAACGACTGGCTGCTCGGCGACCGGAAAACAGGGGAAATCGCGCGATTCGAACAGGGCCTGACGCACTGGCGGTTATGGCGCAAGAAAGACGGCTATTTCGTCGGGGCGAATTTTCCGAGCGATCCTCAGGTGATCGCCGAAGAGACCACATTCAACCCGAACGATCCTTCCAATTCCGATAACGCCCGCCATCTCCGGTGGGAACAACTGATGCGGCAGTACAAGGGGAAAATCGACGTCTCGCTCGCCGAGACGTTCGAGGCCGATCACTACGACGCATTTTCCAGGACGGAAGGAGCGGACGAGCGTACCTTGTGCAGCCACATGGATCTGTGTCCTCGCGGTCCGGACCCCTTCGATCCGTTCGGGGCGACCCAAGCCAAAGTCACCGACAGCGAACTGGCCGCCCACATGAGCCTGATCGCGCGGCTCGGGCATCCCTGTGGCCAGAATTTCTACGCGGGGCCGTTCCTGGCTGCCCATCCCCAATTCGATTGGGAACGGTTGATCCTGCACGACATGCTTGCCTATCCTTGGACCCGATTTTCTTCGGGCGAAAAACGGACCGACTAGATTTCCACGAGAATCTATCCCTCCGCCAGGCGCCTGCGCACGGTGCCGGCCAAGAGCAACAGGAGCCCCGAGCCGACCAGAACGATCGTTCCCGGCTCTGGTGTCACGGTGACGGCAACGGCTTCGCTCAGCGGCGTGGTGTCGGTCAGGACGCAGGGACCGGTTGTGCAGGACTGATTGGTCAGGAATCCCCAGAAAATCGTGCCCGTGGGAAATCCACTGATGTTATTGAAGGCGATGGAAAGCGGCGCCCCGTTGAACGCCCCGAGATCGTAGACGTAAACCTCAAAAGAACTCGGTGATGCGGTTACTTGCGCGGTGGCGGATGCATAGGCGCTGAAGTTGGCGTTCACACCGGAACCGGACGCCAGGCTCAGGTTGCCCACGTTGGCTGCGAGGAAATCGGTCAGGGCACCGGAAGAATAGGACGAACTCGTCAGGGTGGTTGCGCCGTTTCCGTTGACCGTGAACGAAGGCATCGAGTCGCCTGTCGGCACGAGAACGGTCAGATAGGCCTCTCCCGTGTTCTTTCCTCCATTAGTTAGTTGGAAGGAAAGAGTGGGCAATGCGTTGCTGGTAATGATGCTGACGGCGCCCGCCGTGCCTGTGCAGCCCGTGCCGCACAAGCGAACGTCCGCCGGGTCCACCAGAGTCGATGATTGAGTCGTGAGGTCGAGACTCTTTGTGAGCGGCGGCGCCACGTTGAAATTCGTCGATTTCTGTTGCTCGGCCTTCGCCCCGATGCTACAGGACAGGAACATAAAACAGCTGATTGCTACGTTCAGCCACTGTCTAACGACTTTTTGGGTCATCTTGTGGACTCCTTGCCATCTTCCTCTGCACCAGAAACCCCTGTGAGATTGTTCCCGCATTCTCTATTGCAGGAATCGTTCCAAAGTCCGTCATGGTTTGTAACCTTCCATCACCCAGAAAAAGAAGGCCGTTAGGGAAGATGTTCCCAAATGCCTTGGCGGAAATTCCGGCCTGTATCTAGAAATGTCTGAACTGTCGCTAAAGTTTTAGTCATCCTGACGCTTTCTCAACGTGCCTCGGCAGTGGCCGTCACCGGCGCGGGTGCCAGAGAAATTACCGGCGACTTTGCCATCAATGCGCGGCGCGCGGCGGCCTGCTCGTTTGGCGGCAGGCCCAGTTTCAGGGCCAAATCGAGCGCCTGGCGCGCGCGGGATTTGTCTTTTTGGCCAATGAGCGCCATGCCCAAATGGAATTGAAATGCGGAGTCGCGAGGGCGTGCCTGCGCCGCCATTTCCAGCTCGGGCAGGGCCAGTGAGTTGACGCCGCGCTCGTGATAGATCCAACCGAGGGCGTCGGCAACACTTGGATTTTGAGGAAATTTGGCTTTCAGGTCTTGCGCCAGACCGAGCGACTGATCGAGGTGCGTATCCTGCGCGGCCCAGCACCGAACCAGGGCCAGCCTTGCGGCATCCGAGTCAGGGGCTTGGGTTCTGGCGGACTTGAAATATGGCTCGGCTTGGGCGTATTGACCTGTTTGCATTCGCAGCTCGCCGGCGAGCAGATAACTTTCGATGGCGGCGGGGTCGGCCTGGATTGCGGCATCATACTTTTGGGCGGCTTCCGCTGTTTCTCCTCGCTTCTGGAGGATTTCGCCCAGCAGATCGAGCGCCGTGGCGTGCTTTGGGTCGCTGGCGAGCGAAATGCGGATGGAGGATTCGGCTTGGCCGAAATTTCCCTCGATGAAATAGAGTTGGGCCAGCAACTCGTTGGCGTCCGGGTCTTGCGGGGAGCGGACCATCCAGGCGCGAACCTTCCGGACGGCCAGTGACGCTTCGCCCGCGGACGCCAATTGGCCGGCATACCAGGCAACCAGCGGGAATGGCTGGCTCGCGACCGATACCATCTGGGTGAATTGCTGGTCGGCGCGGCCAAAATTCTTTCGGAGGATGTCATAGCGGATGGCCACCTGCTGCAAGGACTGAGGCAATTGAGGCGTTTTCTCGGCGGCCGCGATCACCTGGCCGGCTGATTGCAGATTTCCCTCCATCATGTCGGCCTGCGCGAGCAGGAGGTAGCCGTTGACCGAGCCTGGGTTGATCGATAGCACCTTCTTGGCGTATGCGGCTCCCAGTCGCCAGTCGTTCGATTCCAGCGCGATCTGCCCCAGGCGCGCATAGGCCTCGACGAACTTGTCGTTTTCCTGAATGCAATTGTTAAAAGCCAGCTTGGCGCGGTCGAGCTGGCCGGTCGCCAGCCAGGTCATTCCCAAATAAAAGTTCGAGAGAAGGGAATTGGGATTGTCTTTGCGGGCCGCCTGCAGGGATTGGCTGGCTTGCGCATAATCCCCCTTGAGATAGTCGAGAGCGCCTTCGAGCGCGTGTGCGTCGTCGCTCTGGGGATCGCGGCGAAGTACGGTGGCGGTGAACTTTTCGGCATTGGAAATTTGATGGAGCGTCAAATAGGCGCTGGCCAGATTCTTTTCGACCAGTTCGCTGGGATGAGAGGCTTCGGCGGCTCGATATTCCACGATCGCCCGGCTCAACTCGTTCCGCCACAACCAGAAATTGCCGAGTGCGACATGCAGATTCGGGAATCGGGACTGGCGCGCGTCGAGCGCCTTGAACAACTGGTCGACGTCCTCGATACGGCCATGCCGAAGGTAGAGATCGGCCAGGCATAGCTCGAGACCGAGCGACTGCGGGTGTTCTTGGATGCCGGTGGTGAGCAGGGCCTCGGCTTGCGCCGTCTTTCCCTCCAGGTCCAGCACGTTGGACAGGTTTTGATAGTTTTCCGTCCGGCCCGGACCGAGCGCGAGCGCGTGCCGGTAGTCCTGCTCGGCGGCGGGATACTGTTTTTGCCCGATTTCGGCCAAACCGCACAGGGCGTACGCTTGATCTTTGCCCGGCGCCAGGCGCCGAAGCGTGTCGCACTGTTTAGCCGCCTGGTCGAGGGTTCCTTTCGTCAGGTCCAGTTTCATCTGGGCAATTTCGGCGCGCACATTGTTGGGCGAGAGTTGGCGAACCCGGTCGATCTGGTGTTGGGCCAAATCGCTTTGATCCGCCGCGATATAGAGTTCGGCCAGGTCGAGCCGCGCGGGGACGAAGGAGGGCTGTTCGTTGACGACTTCCTTTAGATCCTGGTAGCTTTCCCGCCACTCGTGCAGTTGGTTTTCCACGCCGGCCAGTTCATAGCGAGCCTGCCAATCTTTCGGTTCGTGTTGGAGCGCGTTGCGGAACTGGATGGCCGCGGCGCTGAACTTCTTCTGCGCGATATATGTTTTGCCGCTGGCGACGTAGGCGCTCGCCGCCGCCTGCGGATCGCTCTGGCAGCCCGCGCATGTACATGCCAGCGCGAGAAGCGCGATGGGAAAGACAATGGCGGAGCGCCGCTGCCGGCCGGCAGGCGGTGTGATCTTTCGATTTTTCCATCCAGACTGCATGGTTGTTTCCCTCCTCGATTTGTGTTGGCCCGTCCGCCCCGTCGCTTCCTCGCCCGGTCGTGGCCTGCCTTCAGTTCGGGATGAATCGGCCGAGATGTGGGAAGATCGCCCGGACGAAACCCACGGCCCGTTGCTCGGCGCGGCCGCGGCCGCCGCGGACCGGCGTCGTCACGCGGACCAGCGCGCCGTCGGTGCGATTCCGCGTGAGCGCGTCGAAACTGAGCCAGAACTTTGCGGCATATTCGCTGGCGATTTCGCGTCCCCGTTCCTGATACCAGTAGAGGACCAGGACGCGATTGGTGTCCCGAACGATGTCGTATTCGTTGACGACAATCGGCTTCGTGCCCGCCAGCGGAATCGAGAGCTGGCGCGAATAGATTGGCTGCCAGCCGGCGCCCGGCAGGCAATTTTTCGGGGAATGAATCGTCTGGCCGGTCCTCTGGGTTCGGTAGTAGCTGATGAAGAGCGTGACCGGCGGCCGCGAGGTCGCGTGGTAGATGCGATTCACATATTCGTTGAGTCCGGCGGCTTGAATGACGTTTTGGGTTAGCGGCACGTCGGTGCCCGACCAGGATTCGATCCGATGCGGGAAACGGGTCAGGGGCACGCTGGGCGGGGTTATTTCGGGGCGATGCAGTTGATGCATGGCGAGAATCCCGGCCAGCATCAGCGCCGCCGCGCACCAGAGTGAACGATCCGGGCTGGCGTTATGCACGGGCATCCTCGAAATATTTGGCCGTGATCCGGAACAGCCGGTGCAGAGCCAGCATCAGGCCGATAGCCGTCACAAAGATCAGCCAGCCCGAGAATTCATGAAAAAAACCTTGCGCCAGTCGCGGGGATAGCTGGGTGGTCAGGACGCCCGTGCCGAAGATGCGGAATGCGTTGCTGATGATGGCGATGGGCAGCATCATGGCAATCAAGCCCACTCGCACCCACATCTTCCGTTCCGCCAGATAGGCATAGGCAACGGCTACCGTGAACAAGGAAACCAAGGACCGGATGCCGCTGCAGGCCTGTGCGACTTCGAGCGTGTAATTCGACAGGACCAGAAGGTTTCCTTCCCGCAAAACGGGCACATGGACCGCCGCGAGGGCCGCGGCCGCCCACCGCGACGCCAGAAACTGCAAGGGAAGGGTGACCTGCGCATAAATCACGCCCGGCCAGGGAATCATGAGCAGGAGGTAGCTTACGGGAAATGCCACCGCCCGCAGCATCCGCCAGCCGCCCAAATACAGAATGAGAGACGCAAGCAGCAGAACAAACGAAAAGCGGGTGCTGAACAGATCGGCGGCGAGCGTTCCGAGAATCAGAATTGAGATGGCCCCGCCGGCTCCGGCGAGGCCGAGGCGGCTGCCACGGATTGGCGCCGCCATCCATCTTTCTCTGCCGCGCCAGAGCAGGAAGCAGGAAAAGGCTGGAACCAGGAACCCATGGCTCCAGTTCGGGTCTGTCCACCACTGCCAGGCCATCAACTTAAACACCGGCCCGTAGAGAACGGCAACCGACGCCAAGAGCGCTGCACCCGGCAGCACAATTTTTAAAGACAAAGCATGCGTGTCGAACGTTTTTTCTGTTTTTTCGGCCGCTACAATCGGCCATCGATGCGTAGATAACACAGACTCTCCACTCGGGCCGCAGCCTCATTGGGCCTAATGCAAACGGCATTCCATACAGGCTCATTCCACGTTCGGATTTCAATTTATAAGTCTTTTATAATTAGTAGGTTAGAGGAGTCTTGGAATGGACGGGTAAGCTGCGGAGAAAATTAAAAGACTCTCTGAATCTCAATTGAGATTCAGAAGCCGCTTATTCGTGGTCTGTTACTTTATTCCCCTCGTCGTTGTCCTCACTAAACCCAATAAGCTCCATTTGCCCAATATGTTAGGAAGGAGGCCTATTCCATTCTGAGTTGGAGTCACAGTAGTCCCGTTACGGAACTCTGTTCCTAAATGGAGATTTACCGACCGGACCGGGCGTTGCTCCTTTGAAGGTGTCTGCGCGCTTCACTTAGGAGGGCGTCTTGTTCACAACTTATTTGCGTTGCATAAGTAAATTTGCTCTTCTCTTTTTGTTCCTGGTTCCTGTTTGTCTTGCGGCCCAAGGCCCGAAGTCGAAGCCGGTGGGGCACGGCAAAGGGAAGAACACAATATTGGTCATTACGACCAGCAGCCCGCTGCCAAGCGGGCAAGCGGGTTCTGCCTACAGCACGACCTTTTCGGCAACAGGCGGCATCACCCCGTATAGCTGGCAGATTCTCTCGGGGGCACTCCCTGCAGGGCTGTCACTGGGATCCTCTTCGGGAACGCTTTCCGGCACGCCGACCGCGGCCGGCAACTATTCATTCGTGGTTGGCGCTCAGGATTCGGGAGGGCAAAGCGCCAACGTGTCGTTGGCGTTGAGCATTGCTGCGCCGGTGTTGGTCAACCCGCTTTCGGTGTCCACGAGTTCGTTCCCGCAGGCGACCTCCGGTCAGAGCTATTCAGCGGCGTTGCAGGCCACCGGTGGCACATCGCCGTATACGTGGTCGCTCACCGCCGGGCAACTGCCTTCCGGCATGAGCCTTGTCGCGAACGGACAGATCTCCGGCACGCCGACAGCCAGCGGTCAATTCAACTTCTCGGTTCAAGTAAAGGACTCTTCGAGCCCCGTGCAGACGGCCTCGGGTTCGTTCTCTATTTCGGTCGCTTCCGCCACCATCTCTTCTTCTTCCTTGGCGATCGTCACGACGTGGCTGCCGCAAGCCTACGTTCCACAGCCCTACGCCGGCCCGATTCATGTCACTGGAGGGACTCCCGGCTTCACCTGGTCTGTTTCGTCCGGCCAGTTGCCGTCGGGACTCACACTTTCGGCGACAACCGGTGAGCTTTCCGGTACGCCTAGCGCCGCTGGATCATTTACGTTCACCGTCGGCGTCAGCGATTCCTCCTCGCCGGCGCAGAGCGCATCGGCGACGTTCTCCATGACCGTTGCCAACTGGCCCGCGCTCGACCAGTATGGCGGCGCGATCAACGCTCCCGCTCCGGGCGGCGCAACGGGCTATTTCCGCGTCGTGAAGGACGGCAACCGGTCGTTGCTGGTCGATCCCGATGGCAATCTCTTTTGGATGTTTTCCTCCTACGTCGTGGATATTGGCGACGGCGGTGCCGCCTATTCGACCGCGGTGCAGAATAAGTACGGGACTACCGAGGCGTGGGCGGCGCAGGCGACGGCGCGGCTCGAGTCGTGGGGATTCAATACGATTGGCCCGCAGCCCGGCGTGGGCAGCCACAACGTTCTGCCCGTCTCCACCTATAATTCAGCCCCCAACCCGCATCCGATGCCCTTCCTGCGCTATATCGACCTGTCGAGCTGGTGCGTGCGCAACTCCTCCTACCAGGTTAAGAACCTCTACAACGGAATGAACCCGGCCGTCTTCTCGGCGAGTCGCACCTTCCCCGACGTCTTCGATCCCAACTGGGTCGCCTGCGCCAAATACTACGCCGCCCAGGGCGACGGCTCCTTCACCCCGAACCTGCCCCAGAACGAGCCCTGGATGATCGGCACCTGGATCGGCGACGCCGATTATCTCTACGGTTTCGGCCGCGGTCCCCAGACCCCCGGCGGCGCGCACCCGCACCTGGGCTGGATCGTGGCCACGATGAGCCCCACGCAGTCCAGCGGCCCGAACGGCGATTTCGGCAACCAGTTCACCTATACCGATACGACCGTCTACGCCAAGCTGGCATGGCAAAGCTATCTGGAGAGCAAATACGCGACGATCCAGGCGCTCAACACCGCCTGGGGCTCCAACTACACGACCTTCGGCTCGGCCGGCGGCTGGCCCAAGAAGACCACCGGCGGCAGCGGTTTGATGGATGAGGACGGATCGAGCCCGTGGATGGGCAACGGAGCGGCTGGCCTGGTGGGAGCCAACGCCAACGTCGCCGTCGATCTGAACGCCTTCCTGGGGCAGATCGCAAGTCAGTACTTCAGCGTGGCCGCGCAGGCCTGCAAGACGGCCTATCCGAACCAACTGGTATTCGGTCCCGGTTCGCTGAACGTCGATACTTACCCGCAGGTTTTGCAGGCGGCGGGCAAATACCTGGACGTCGTCGAGGTGTGGGTGGAACCGCAATACATCAAATCGCTCGCCGACGCCTACAACACCATCGGAAAGCCCCTCGTCGTTTGGACCAGCTTGCAGGCCCAGCCCGATTCCGACACGACGACCGGTTGGGGCAACGTCTCGTCCACTTGCGACATCTCCGGCGGAACGAGCGACTACGACTATGCAACTCAGGATCTGCGCGGTCAGTGCTACCAGCAACTCGTTAACGCCTACTGGAATACGCAGGGAGCCGACGGCTCCTATCCGGTTCTCGGCCTGGAGTGGTGGGAATTCGTCGATAAGGTTGTTGGCGGAGAAAACACCAATTTCGGTTTGGTGGACATCAACGACAACGCCTACGACGGGGTCGAAGACCAGACCGCAAAGAGCACCGACCCCTGGGGTTATGCGGCGGGCGGGCAAAGCGCCAACTACGGCAATTTCCTGGGGTACGTGCAACAGGAGAATAGCAGCATCATTCAGAAGCTAGCAGGCACGTTCTAACAGTTGTGAACAGGCCGGGTGCGCGCCGCCGGGAATTTCCGCGGCGCGCGCCCGGCGCCCTCCTGATTCCCTCCTTACTTTCTTTCCGATTACGCGGCGCGCCGGCGCTCGGTTTGCAATTGCCGGTAGAGATCCTCGTAGGCGATAGCCCTCGATTCCCAGCTGTATTGCTCTTCGGTCAGCTGGCGCGCCGCGCGGGCCAGACGCTCGGCCCGCTCCGGGTGCCGCAAGAGCAGGAGCACATATCGCGCGAAGGATTCGGGCGTTTCGGCTGCCATCAGGTGCTTGTCGTGCACGCACGCAATGCCGACCGTCGATCCGGGGTGATAGGCGACGATTGGCATGCGCATGGCCATGGCTTCGAGCACCTTGCTTTTTAGTCCGGTGCCGTGGCGAATCGCGCAAACGTAGATGGAAGAGCCGCACACGCTTGGCCGGATGTCGGGCAGATTCTCGGAGAGCCGCACGCCGTCGAGCGTCGCGAGCGCGCGAACCTGGGGCGCGGGGTCGGCGCCAACTATATGAAACGTGGCTTCACGCGCCTCGCGGCGGACGAGCGGAAAGATGACGCGGGCGAATTCCGTCACCGCTTCCACGTTCGGCGGGTAGCCGAGATGGCCGTGAAAAACCAGGCTTGAAGGCTGTTTTTCGAGGTGGACGGGGTGGAAATAGTCCGTGTCGGTGCCGTAAGGGATTAGTTCGGCGCGAGCACCGGGCACGACGCGCTTCACCTCCGCCAGATCGCGGTCGGCTACAACGATGCACCGGTCGAATTTGGGATAGAGCTGGCGTTCAAAGCGTGGTTCGCGCGCCGCCAGCGCCGAATAGTGCAGCTTCTCCCTCCAGTTCTGCGCGCAGGCAAGCATTTCCCGGCAGCGAAGCGTCCAGGAATCGTGAAGCGAGAGCACGGTGGGGACGGGCAGCCTGCCGGCCATGAGAGATGCCACGTAATCGCCTTCGAAGTGGATGACGTCCCATCGGGCCGCCGCGATCCCGCGGGAGAGGATTTCGGCCAGTTCCGCCCGGTGATGCAGCGCCGTCCCCGAGAGGTAGCCGGCGACGAAGTTCGCCGCTCGCATGGGCAGCCTCGGGTGGCCGACATCGATGGTTTCCACCTGGGAGCAGTAGGGGCGCGGCCAATCCAGGTGCTCGCGGTCATGATCGACAAGCAGCGAAACCAGATCGACGCGGTGCCGCTTCGAAAGGCAACGAATGAGATTGGCGCCATATAAACGGAAGCCGCCGCGTGAGGGCAAATAGGGAAGGGCTTGCGAAACCAGGCAAATATTCATCTGTTCCTTTCCTTTCTATTGTTCCGGCTTGGTGCCGGCGGCTTGGCGCCGCGCCGAACATGGCCGTGAACTGCGGCCATGAGCTTGATCAGGATTCCCCGGTTGGCCCTGACGACGGAACCCAGGAAATCGCCGCTCTCTTTTTGTTCATCCAGACGCTCATCCGACACGCAAGGGCCTGGGCAGCCGTGTGCGCGAGGGAAAACCGTTTCGCGGCCGTCGTAGGGGTGATCGTGAAGATCGACCAGCCCGAAGTTCATGTTTTCGCCGTTGGTCACCTGGTCCGCCCAAGCCCACCAGTCGAGGCCGACGACGAAGTGAATGCCTCGCGGTGTCTGCGCGTTCCAATAGGCGCGGACAAGAGCGGCGTAGCCACGGCCGCGCTGTCGCTGCGTGCAAAAGTCGTAGTCATCCGTGCAGGCGCCTCCCCAAGCCTTGCTGCCATACGCCTGGCTGTCTTCCTGGCTGGTCTCGGTGGTCCAGACGACGAGGGGCTTTCCGATGGTGTTGTAGGCATCGGCGAGCGATTTGATGTATTGCGGTTCCACCCACACCTCGACGACGTCCAGGTATTTGCCCGCCGCCTGCAAAACCTGCGGGTAAGTATCGACGTTCAGCGAACCGGGACC